>ERZ773146.2-NODE-2-length-161358-cov-27.056589_pt1 | contig 161358 bp, 153 predicted proteins | sample MGYA00580847_ERZ773146 | MGnify/ENA primary metagenome ERZ773146 (study PRJEB29015, sample SAMEA2737830) | human gut metagenome | biome: human gut; feature: human-associated habitat; material: faeces | place: China | collected 2012 ...
ATAGTGGCTTAGATGAGGCTACCGGAGAAAAAGATTATGTAATGACATGGCAACACAAATAGAAATTCCAGTTTATCGAACTAAAACATAAGACCGCTTACATCGTGTAGGCGGTCTTATGTTGTGGCAAGATTATTTGATTTTGAGCTTTCTTTTCTTGGTAGAAAGCACTTTGCAGAGAACATCATCGACGGCGTCGGTGTATCTGCCTTGTTCAATCAATTTGTTTTTTTAGATTTATAAGGAAAGCAACAATTTCGTTTCTTTCTTTTGTACTTAAATATATATGGTATTTTTTCTGTTTTCATACTATCCACCTCGCTGTTTTATCTGATTTGATGATATATTAAAGAGAAAATTTTATCAAATATGCAAAAAGGCTTCTGCCCAAAACAGGGCAAAAGCCTTAAAAATTATGCGATTTTTAGGTTTAGTTGCAAGCCAAGGGGGACTATTTCATCTGTTGCAAAATCGGTTGTCCGAAAAGTACCAAGTCCCGAAACTCGCATAAATACTGGGTTTTTCGGCACATCTAAACCAAGGGGAACTACTCCCACTCGATGGTTGCCGGCGGCTTGGAGGTGCAGTCGAGCACCACACGGTTGATCTGACGGCATTCATTGGTGATACGCGTCGAAATCGTGGCAAGCACATCGTACGGAATGCGAGACCAGTCTGCGGTCATGGCGTCTTCGGAGGAAACCGGACGCAACACGATTGGCGAACCATACGTGCGCTCGTCGCCCTGCACACCCACGGAATGCACATCGGCAAGGAGCACGACCGGGCACTGCCAGATATCGCGGTCAAGACCAGCCTTGGAAAGCTCCTCGCGAGCGATGGCGTCGGCCTCGCGAAGTAGATCCAGACGCTCCTTGGTGATTTCGCCGATGATGCGGATGCCGAGGCCCGGGCCAGGGAACGGCTGACGCCAGACGATTTCGTCCGGCAATCCAAGCTCGGTACCGATGGCACGAACCTCATCCTTAAACAAGGTACGCAGTGGCTCGACGAGCTGGAACTTGATGTCGTCCGGCAGGCCACCCACATTGTGGTGCGACTTGATGTTGGCTGCGCCGTCGCCACCGCCGGATTCCACAACATCCGGGTAGAGGGTGCCCTGAACGAGGAACTTGACTTCCTTGCCGGAAGCACCCGCCTCTTCGATGACCTGGCGCTGAGCCTTCTCGAACGTGCGAATGAACTTTTCGCCGATGATCTTGCGCTTCTTCTCCGGCTCGCTCACACCCTTCAGAGCGGTGAGGAAGTCTTCGGAGGCGTCCACGGCAATGAGCTTGATGCCGGTCGCCTCGACGAAATCATGCTTGACCTGCTCGGCCTCGCCCTTGCGCAGCAGACCGTGGTCCACGAACACGCAGGTGAGCTGATCGCCGATGGCCTTGTGCACGAGAGCCGCCGCGACTGCGGAATCAACGCCGCCGGACAGGCCGCAAATCACCTGTGCGTCGCCGACCTTCTCGCGGATCTTCGCGACCTGATCCTCGATGATGCTGGAGGCATCCCAGTTGTTGCCGAGCCCTGCGCACTTGTGCAGGAAGGTCTCGATGAGCTGCTGGCCCATCGGGGTGTGCTTGACTTCAGGATGCCACTGCACGCCGTACAGTTTGCGGGATTCGTCCTGCATGGCGGCAACGGGCGCGCCCTCGGTATGCGCCAGCACTTCAAAGCCCTCCGGCGCGGTCTTGACGGCCACGCCATGGCTCATCCACGTGTTCTGATCGGCGGGGGAGCCGTCGAGCAGACCTTCCGACTTGTCGATGAAGGTCTCGGTCTTGCCATATTCGCCAAGGGCGGCCTTGTCGACATTCGCGCCCAAGGCATAGGCCATGGCCTGGAAGCCGTAGCAGATGCCCAGTACGGGAACGCCGGCCTCGAACAGTTTCTTGTCCACACGCGGCGCGCCAGGCTCGAACACCGAAGCCGGACCACCGGAAAGGATGATGGCCTGCGGATCCTTGGCCAGCATCTCGTCGACCGGCATGGAATGCGGCACAAGCTCCGAATAAACATTGGCTTCACGCACGCGACGTGCGATCAGCTGGGCGTACTGGGCTCCGAAATCAACAACGAGCACAGGACCTGCAGCCATAACACTCTCCCTTTTAATATGAGGTATGAAGAAGCAACAATATTAACTGTTCTATTGTGGCGACGCGAGCAGACATTGGAAACGCTGTGAACAGAAAGTGAACAAACCTCACAATTGCTTACTATGCATGGTTCAACACGCCGCATGCAAGTATTGCAAAACGAACGTGAAAAAGGTGCGAAGGTAGCTTAATATCGTTGATATTGAGCCGTTTATCAATCTTTTTGATACCATGTGAAGTATTCACAAATCTCCCGATAAAAGTTCTCATTTTCTAACAGAAACGACACACTTGCGCACACAGTCGCAAAAAAACAGCAAAAAGTCGCACCTCGCTCGTAATATGCTCAAGTGATTGGGAATGAATCGTTCCGCGGAACCGCAAGGTTTTGCGAGATTCAGGACCGAATGAAAATAAACAATCGCACAACACAGTGCAGGAGTACAGGAGTACACATGACGAGTCCTGTTATTGGCACCCCTTGGAAGAAGCTGAACGCTCCGGTTTCCGAGGAAGCTATCGAAGGCGTGGATAAGTACTGGCGTGCAGCCAACTACCTCTCCATCGGCCAGATCTATCTGCGTAGCAACCCGCTGATGAAGGAGCCTTTCACCCGCGAAGACGTCAAGCACCGTCTGGTCGGTCACTGGGGCACCACCCCGGGCCTGAACTTCCTCATCGGCCACATCAACCGTCTCATCGCTGATCACCAGCAGAACACTGTGATCATCATGGGCCCGGGCCACGGCGGCCCGGCTGGTACCGCTCAGTCCTACCTGGACGGCACCTACACTGAGACCTTCCCGAAGATCACCAAGGACGAAGCTGGTCTGCAGAAGTTCTTCCGCCAGTTCTCCTACCCGGGCGGCATCCCGTCCCACTACGCTCCGGAGACTCCGGGCTCCATCCACGAAGGTGGCGAGCTGGGTTACGCCCTGTCTCACGCCTACGGTGCTGTGATGAACAACCCGAGCCTGTTCGTTCCGGCCATCGTCGGCGACGGCGAAGCTGAGACCGGCCCGCTGGCCACCGGCTGGCAGTCCAACAAGCTCGTCAACCCGCGCACCGACGGTATCGTGCTGCCGATCCTGCACCTCAACGGCTACAAGATCGCCAACCCGACCATCCTGTCCCGTATCTCCGACGAAGAGCTCCACGAGTTCTTCCACGGCATGGGCTATGAGCCGTACGAGTTCGTCGCTGGCTTCGACAACGAGGATCACCTGTCGATCCACCGTCGTTTCGCCGAGCTGTTCGAGACCGTCTTCGACGAGATCTGCGACATCAAGGCCGCAGCCCAGACCGACGACATGACTCGTCCGTTCTACCCGATGATCATCTTCCGCACCCCGAAGGGCTGGACCTGCCCGAAGTTCATCGACGGCAAGAAGACCGAAGGCTCCTGGCGTTCCCACCAGGTCCCGCTGGCTTCCGCCCGCGATACCGAGGCTCACTTCGAAGTCCTCAAGAACTGGCTCGAGTCCTACAAGCCGGAAGAACTGTTCGACGAGAACGGTGCCGTGAAGCCGGAAGTCACCGCCTTCATGCCGACCGGCGAACTGCGCATCGGTGCCAACCCGAATGCCAACGGTGGTGTGATCCGCGAAGAGCTGAACCTGCCGGCCCTCGAAGACTACGAGGTCAAGGAAGTCGCCGAGTACGGCCACGGCTGGGGCCAGCTCGAAGCCACCCGTCGTCTGGGCGTCTACACTCGCGACATCATCAAGAACAACCCGGACTCCTTCCGCATCTTCGGACCGGACGAGACCGCTTCCAACCGTCTGCAGGCCGCTTACGACGTCACCAACAAGCAGTGGGACGCCGGCTACCTGTCCTCCCAGGTTGACGAGCACATGGCTGTCACCGGCCAGGTCACTGAGCAGCTCTCCGAGCACCAGATGGAAGGCTTCCTCGAGGCCTACCTGCTCACCGGCCGTCACGGCATCTGGAGCTCCTACGAGTCCTTCGTGCACGTGATCGACTCCATGCTGAACCAGCACGCCAAGTGGCTCGAGGCTACCGTCCGCGAGATCCCGTGGCGCAAGCCGATCTCCTCCATGAACCTGCTCGTCTCCTCCCACGTGTGGCGTCAGGATCACAACGGCTTCTCCCACCAGGATCCGGGTGTCACCTCCGTCCTGCTGAACAAGTGCTTCAACAACGATCACGTGATCGGCATCTACTTCCCGGTGGATTCCAACATGCTGCTCGCTGTGGCTGAGAAGTGCTACAAGTCCACCAACATGATCAACGCGATCATTGCTGGTAAGCAGCCGGCCGCTACCTGGCTGACCCTGGACGAAGCTCGCGCTGAGCTCGAGAAGGGCGCTGCCGAGTGGGAGTGGGCTTCCACCGCCAAGTCCAACGACGAAGCCCAGATCGTGCTCGCCTCCGCTGGCGACGTTCCGGCTCAGGAGATCATGGCTGCTGCCGACAAGCTCAACGAGCTCGGCATCAAGTTCAAGGTCGTCAACGTTGTGGATCTGGTCAAGCTGCAGTCCACCAAGGAGAACGATCAGGCTATCTCCGACGCTGACTTCGCTGACCTGTTCACCGAAGACAAGCCGGTCCTGTTCGCTTACCACTCCTACGCTCGCGACGTGCGTGGTCTGATCTACGATCGCCCGAACCACGACAACTTCAACGTCCACGGCTACGAGGAGCAGGGCTCCACCACCACCCCGTACGACATGGTTCGCGTGAACAACATCGACCGCTACGAGCTCGTTGCCGAAGCTCTGCGCATGATTGATGCTGACAAGTACGCCGACAAGATCAACGAGCTCGAAGCCTTCCGTCAGGAAGCCTTCCAGTTCGCAGTCGACAACGGCTACGATCACCCGGATTACACCGATTGGGTCTACTCCGGCGTCAACACCACCAAGCAGGGTGCTGTCTCCGCTACCGCCGCAACCGCTGGCGATAACGAGTGAGTCTAGCCTCTATAGGCTGATTGCTTGAACAAAGCCCCAAGGGATTTTCCCTTGGGGCTTTTGCCATATCCGTAACTTTGTAATGCGTTGTGACACCATGTCATGAAATGCGTGTCTGTTACCGTTCACGCATTACAATGGCACATGGTGCGAAACAGCGCAGTCACACACCTTAAAAACAACGAATAGGAGCAGACATCGTGAGTCTAACCAGCGTCACCATTATCAGCCCTGAAGCAGCAAACGGCCGCAACGTCGTGGCCCTTGGCGTCACCAAGGCATTCGCAGCTGCCAAGAAGACGGCCGTGTTCCGTCCGGCGGTTTGTCGCAAGGAAACCTTCACCGACGTTCTTCTTGAAGCAAGCAACTCGGGGCTGAGCCGTGAACAATCCGTCGGTGTTTGCCCGAAGCGTGCACGCACCGACAAGGAAGGTTCCCGGGCCGATATCGTGGCCGCCTACACGGAAGCCATCGAAACCGCCCAGCCTGAAGCCGTGGTTGTTGTCGGAACGGACAAATCCGCCATCAACGACCCGTCCATCTTTGCGTTCAATGCTGACGTAGCCGCTGATCTCAAGTCTGTCGTGCTTCTTGCCGTATGTACCATCAACCGCACTCCGGAACAGGTCCTGGGCACTGTCGAGGCGTCGAAGACCATCATCGAGAATGCAGGCAGCAAGGTCGCCGGCGTGTTCATCACCGGATGCAAAGACGAACAGGTGGAACCTCTCAAGGAGGAGTTCGCAGCTTACGAGGTGCCGGTGTGGACGTTACCCGCCGTTGATTTTGACGAGGAAGACGCCGTGACCAAGGCCACGGAGGCATTCGAGGCGAATGTCAACGCCGAAGAGCTTATCTCCGCTGTTGAGGCTCCATTCGAGGCGCCGACCACGCCATACGCATTCCAGTACAGTCTGCTGGGCAAGGCCAAGGCGGACAAGAAAACCATCGTGCTTCCGGAAGGATCCGAAGACCGCATCATCAAGGCCGCCGACTACCTGCTTGAGCGCGACATCGTCGATCTGATCATCGTCGGAGACAGGGAAGGCATTCTCGCCCGCGGCGAGGAGCTTGGTCTCAAATCCCTCGAAAAGGCGCAGTTCCAGGCCAAGGACGACGAGGAAGTGCTCGCTCCGATGGTCGCCAAGCTGTGCGAACTGCGCGCCAAGAAGGGCATGACCGAAGAACAGGCTCGCAAGCAGCTCACCGACGACAGCTATTTCGGCACCATGCTTGTGGTGCTCGGCAAGGCTGACGGTCTGGTTTCCGGATCCATCAACTCCACGGCCAACACCGTACGCCCGGCCCTGCAGGTCATTAAGACCAAGCCGGGAACTTCCCTCGTGTCCGGCGCGTTCCTCATGTGCTTCAAGGACCATGTCGCAGTGTTCTCCGATTGCGCCATCAACCTGAACCCGTCCGCTGAGCAGCTTGCGGAAATCGCCATCCAGTCCGCCGAAACGGCAAAGGCGTTCGGCCTCGATCCGAAGGTCGGCATGCTGTCGTACTCCACGCTGGGATCCGGCAAGGGACCGGACGTTGATCTCGTGGAGGAAGCAACCGCACTCGTGAAGGAGAAGGCTCCGGACCTCGCGGTCGTCGGTCCCATCCAGTTCGACGCGGCTTGGTCGCCGACCGTTGCAGCCACCAAGGCCAAGGGCAACGATGTGGCGGGCCATGTCAATGTGTTCGTGTTCCCGGATCTGTGCGCGGGCAACATCGGGTACAAGGCCGTCCAGCGTTCCTCCGGCGCAGTGGCCGTCGGACCTGTGCTGCAGGGACTGAACCGACCGGTCAACGACCTGAGCCGAGGCGCAACCGTGCAGGACATCATCAACACGGTTGCCCTGACCGCCATCGAAGCCCAGTAAAACGCTATTTTGTAGCAAGCAAAGAGTAATCTAAAGTTTGGAAAGTCGCGCAAGCGGCACATCGATTAACACATGGAGGATGCCCACAATGGCGAAAACCGTCCTTGTCATCAATTCCGGTTCCAGCTCTATCAAGTATCAGCTGGTTGATCTTGAAACCGGTGAAGGTATTGCTTCCGGCCTGGTCGAGAAGATCGGCGAGCCGGTTGACGGCCACTACAAGCACGAGTTCAACGGCGAGAAGCATGAGCTGGAAGAGCCGATCCACGACCACGAGCAGGGTCTGAAGCGCGTGCTCGGCTTCTTCAACGAGTTCGGTCCGAAGCTGGACGAGGCCGGCATCGTGGCTGTTGGTCACCGCGTGGTGCAGGGTGGTTCCATCTTCCCGAACCCGGCTCTGGTCACCGACAAGACCATCAACCAGGTCAAGGACCTCGCCGTGCTCGCGCCGCTGCACAACGGTCCGGAAGCCAAGGGTGCTGAAGTCATGCGCGCGCTCCTGCCGGACGTCCCGCAGATCTTCGTGTTCGATTCCTCCTTCTTCTTCCAGCTGCCGAAGGCCGCAAGCACCTACGCGCTGAACAAGGAAATCGCCGACCAGTACCACATCCGCCGTTACGGCGCCCACGGCACCTCCCACGAGTTCATCTCCTCCGTGGTGCCGAGCGTCATCGGTAAGCCGGCTGAAGGCCTCAAGCAGATCGTGCTGCATATCGGCAACGGCGCTTCCGCCTCCGCCGAAGTTTCCGGCAAGCCGGTCGAGACCTCCATGGGCCTGACTCCGCTCGAAGGCCTCATGATGGGTGGCCGTACCGGCGATATCGATCCGGCCGTCGTCTTCCACCTGATCCGCAACGCCCACATGAACGTGGACGAGCTCGACGCTCTGTTCAACAAGCGTTCCGGCATGATGGGCATGACCGGCTTCGGCGACCTCCGTGAGGTTCACCGTCTGGTCGCCGAAGGCAACGAGGACGCCAAGCTGGCTCTCGACGTCTACGTACACCGCATCGTCGGCTACATCGGCAACTACACCGCTCAGATGGGCGGCGTAGACGTGATCACCTTCACCGCAGGCGTCGGCGAGAACGATGACGTGGTCCGCAAGATGGTGTGCGACAAGCTCGCCCCGTTCGGCGTCAAGCTGGACGAAGAGAAGAACGCCACCCGTTCCAAGGAACCGCGCATCATCTCCACCCCGGATTCCAAGATCACCATCTGCGTCATTCCGACCAACGAGGAGCTGGCAATCGCCCGCAAGTCCGCGGCAATCGCAGAAGCAGGCGAAGACACTTACGGCAACGTCTTCTCCAAGTGAGCAAGGAGATCCCGCAGTCAAATGATTGACGGGACCGTATGAAGAGGACCATACGTTCCATTGGAATCAAATCCAATGCCAATGGGACGTACGGTCCTTTCTTTTTCGAATAATCCTTATGTTTCACCGCTTTTAAGGTTTCGATCGCCGAACGTTTCCAATCGTCCCAGACAACACCTTTCCATATCTGTTCATGATCCGCATAATGGGGGAGGGGCTGGTAGTACGATACGAAACGTTGTGCCTAACGCGCATACGTCGCATGTTGAGAGAAGCGGTTGATTGTTGTGGTAAGACGTCGTTTTGTCGGTCTGAATGGCCTCAAGGGCATCGCCTTGATCGCGATAGTGTTGTATCACTGCGACCAGGGCACTCTGCGGGGCGGATTCCTAGGCGTTGACATATTCTTCACCATTTCAGGTTTTCTGATTTTCTCGTCGTTGCTGAATCATATTGATTCCGGCAAGGGAATAGGTTTCAAGGAATACTACCTCAAGCGTCTGCGCAGAATATACCCGGCGCTGATTCTGATGATTCCCGTCACCGTATCGTTGGCATGGTTCATCAACCAAGACATGTTGGTGGACATTAACAACCAGATAGTGACGGCTATGCTGGGTTGTTACAACTGGTATGCCATCGGCAGTGGCGCCAGCTATTTCTCGCAGATGAATCCAGACATGTTCCGTCATCTGTGGTTCATGTCGGTGCTGATACAGTTCTATCTGTTGGCTCCTTTGCTGATCTACCTGCTTCGAAAAATTCTGGTACGTTGGGTGCCGGTGGCGGTACTTGCCGGACTTGCCGTGTGCAGTGCGCTTTCCATGGGATTGCAGTATCACCCGGGAACCGATCCAACCAGAGTGTATTTCGGTTCGGACACACATGCCATGGGACTTTGGCTAGGTGCCATGCTGGCATGGCTGCTGATGATCATACGGCGTGGCAACGGTCGTCCGGAAGAAACGGCGATCATGGAACGCGCTCGTCTGGTCTGGAGCAAGATCGGCCCTGCGGCGGCTTTTGTGGCATTACTGATTCTGTTATGGATGATGCAGCACGTTGAGCAGGGTCCTGCTGCCTTCTATGGAGGGATTTTCGCGGCTTCGCTACTTTCAGTGGTTCTGGTCGCCGGTTCCATTCCTTTCGGATCTTGGATGCAGGATCTGCTGGTGTTCAAACCATTTGATGTGGCCGGCCGATATTCATACGGCATTTACCTGTGGCATTGGCCTTTATGGTTGTTCACCAAGGCGATGTTCCCCCAGTGGGGTGCTCGGCATCTGGGATGGATGCTGCTAATCACACTCGCTCTTACCGCATGTTGTACCGCCATGTCGTGGAAGTTGGTAGAACAGCCCGTCGCCCGTGGCGGATTTATCGCCATGATTCGCCCGCTGCCAGAAAACGGAATGTGGGATGTAACCAGATGCTGGATTACGATCGCCGTGGTATTGAGTACATGCTTGATGTCTGGATACGCGGTAGCCAACGCACCAAAGCAGACCAGTGTGGAACGCGCGTTGGAAGAGAATGCGAAAATGCTGAAAGAGCAGCAGGGCATGCATCTCGACTTCGATAGGAAGCATCCGCCAGCGCCCAAGAAACCCGCATACACCATGCCTGACGGACAGCAGATGGTCGCATTCGGTGACTCGGTGATGCTTGCCTCCAGTAAAGGTTTGCAATCCGTTTTTCCCGGAATCACTGTTGATGCGGAAACCTCACGCTCGATGACCAAGGCATTGGGACTTATAGACCAAGCCAAAAGCCAGCCGGAAGGATTGCGCCAATGGGTGCTGGTCGGCTTGGCTACGAATTCAGCGGTGACCGATGGCCAACTCAATGACATACTGAACGACATTGGACCGGATCATGTGCTTGTGCTGATTAATGCGCATGCCCCCGTGTCTTGGGTCCCCGGAACGAACGACGCGTTGAGCAACTTCGCGGCCGCCCATTCCGACAACGTTGTTCTCGTTGACTGGGACGCTACGATTTCGGCGTATCCTGATGAGCTTGCCGGAGATGGTATTCACCCTGGCATGTCCAATACGCTGTACGCCCAGGCTGTCAAGGATGCGATTGCGAACTGGATCAAGCAAGGACACTGAAACATCCTTCTTGCGAATCGCGGCAAAGCAGTTTTGCGATGAATATGAGGAATCCCCCTGACTCGTTTGAGCAGGGGGATTCCTCATAACCTTTTAGGATCTGAACGGACTCAGTCTTCCTGATGCTGCGGAGCCGACAGAAAATGCTCTTCACTCGGCAGCAGGGCATTCAACAGCACGGCCACAACGAACGCCACGGCGATGCAATTGGATGCGAAGATGGACTGGAACAGCGGCGGGAAGTTGACGAAAATGTCGCCGACCTGCGTGAAACCGATACCGATGGTGAGACTCAACGCCGCAATGGTGATGTTGCGCTGCGTATAGCCGGCCTCGGAAATCATCTGGAAGCCAGACAGGATGATGTTACCGAACATCATGATGGTGCAGCCGCCAAGCACGGCCTGCGGCAGGGAATTGAACACTTCCGCCACGGCAGGCACGAAGCTGGCTATCACCAGAATCAGACCACCGGAAAGAATCACCTTACGGTTGACGACCTTGGTCATGGCGACCAAGCCGATATTCTGTGCGAACGACGTCAACGGCAAGCAGCCGAACAGGCCGGAGACGGAGGAGATGAGACCGTCGCCTGCAATGGCGCCCGCAGTCTCCTTATCGGTAGGCTGACGGTCGAGACCAACCTTGGTGAGCGCAGCGGTATCACCCAGCACTTCAACGGAAGACACGACATACAGCAGGGCGAAGGAGATGATCGCGCCCGGATCGAATTCAAGCTGGAACGGCATGAAATGCGGCACGGACACAACCTGCAGATTCGCGAAACCAGAGAAATCGACCTTGCCCATGAAAATCGCGACAACATAGCCGACAACCAAGCCGAACAGCACGGAAAGCTGCTTGGCAGTACCCTTCATCAGCAGCTGGAACGCCAAGCAGGCGACCAGCGAAATCAGACCGAGCGTGAGATTCTGCCAGCTTCCGAAATCCTCAGCGCCGGAACCGCCGCCGAAACTGGTGGCACCAACGGAAAGCAGTGAGAAACCAATCGACGTAACCACAATCGCGGATACGATCGGCGGCACGAAGCGACGCCAATACTTGGCCGTCAAACCAAGCGCAACCTCCAACAGGCCACCAAGCACAACCGCGCCGGCGACCGCGCCGTAGCCTTGGTTCTGGGCGATCGACATGGCAGCAGCCACATAGGTGAAGGAAATGCCCGTGACCATCGGCAGGCGGGAGCCGATCAGCCACACGCCATACAGCTGAAGGCAGGTGCCCAGACCTGCCACCAGCAGACCGGCCTGAATAATCGTGGCAGACTGCTCGGCACTCATGTTGGCGGCGGAAGCCACCAAGAAAATCGGAGCCAGATTGGCCACGAACATCGCCATGACATGCTGCAGGCCGAACGGGATGCCCTTCCAGAACGAAACAGGCGCGTCCAAGCTGCTAAGCGCTTCAAAGGAAACGCCCTTCTTCTCGTTCGTGTTGTCTTTCTTCTTCTCTTCTCTCACAATGAATCCTCTCTCATTCATGCTGTGATGAGTAACAGGTTGTAATGGTTTCTGATGCGCGCCCGTGAGATGCGACGATCAGGAGCGGAATTCGATGGTACCGGTTTCCGGATCCATCGACTCCACGATTGCCAGGGAATCAACGTCGTATCCCGCTGCGCGCAGCTCATCGCCGCCGCCCTGGAAACCCTTCTCCACCGCGATGCCGATGCCCTCGACCGTCGCTCCGGCATCATGGCACAGATTGATCAGGCCCTTCAGAGCCTTGCCGTTGGCCAGGAAGTCATCAAGCAACAGCACATGGTCGCCCTCGTTGAGATACCTCTTGGACACGATGACGGGGAATTCCTTCTGCTTGGTGAAGGAGTAGACGGTGGTGGTGTACTGGTCGCCATCGAGATTGATGGACTGCGCCTTCTTGGCGAACACCACAGGCGCATTGCCGAAATGACGCGCGGCAACACAGGCGATACCAATGCCGGAAGCTTCAATGGTCAGGATCTTGTTGATGGTTTTACCGGCAAAATGTTCCGCCCAAGCGGCACCCATGTGGTCGAACAATTCGACATCGCACTGGTGGTTGAGGAAAGCATCCACTTTCAGCACATTACCTGGCTTGACGGTACCCTGCAGGCGAATGCGCTCTTCGAGCTCCTTCATGAATCCCCTTAGATTGTTGGCCGCATAAGGCGGCGTTGATGTTGACATACGGTGAACCGCATATAAACGTTCAGCATACGCGCGTCAATTGACCATGCGAGTGTTGCGCTGACCTGCATGTGTGATAGACATGAATTTCGCAGTAATCGACTTCGAATCTTCATGGAAAGAGGAACCGGTGGAGCAGAATATGGGACCAGTCCTGTGCGATCCGCAAAGTCTGATCAAGGACCTCAATCCGCAGCAAATGGAAGCGGTGAAGTACTACGGACAAGCCCTGCTCATCGGAGCTGGTGCCGGATCCGGTAAGACCCGCGTGCTCACCAGACGCATCGCATGGCTGCTGGCACACGGTTTTTGGGCGAGCAGCATTCTCGCCATCACCTTTACGAACAAGGCCGCGGCCGAAATGCGCGAACGCCTTGCGGCCCTCGTAGGGCCTGAAGCCGAACACATGTGGATCTCCACCTTCCATTCCGCGTGCGTGCGCATCCTCCGACGTGACGGCAAGGAAATCGGTCTTACCTCAGGATTTTCCATTTATGACACGGCTGATTGCGAACGCTTGGTCAAGCTCATCAGCGGCGATTTGAACATCGATACGAAGCGGTATACGCCGCGCATGCTATTGGGCAAGATCTCGGATTGCAAGAATTCGTTGATTTCATGGCAGGACCAGCTGAAAAGCGTGAACTGCGACTACAAGCCAGGCCAGCGCGGATATCAGGTTTCGGCCGGCGACGTCGACGAGCTGGTCGCCGTGATGTATGCGGAGTACCAGTACCGTCTGGCCATGGCGAATGCCGTGGATTTTGACGATCTGATCATGCGCACCGTCGAATTGTTCCAGCGTTGCCCACAGGTGAGCGAATATTACCGGCATAAGTTCCGTTATATTTTCGTGGACGAGTATCAGGACACCAACCATGCGCAATATGTGCTCGTACGTGAGCTTTCCGGCATTGATTCGGGAGAACAGCCCGATCCACATATGCGAGGAGCAGGCCGTGTCGGACCGTCTTGGATTACGGTGGTGGGCGATTCCGACCAGTCGATTTATGCGTTCCGAGGCGCGGATATTCGTAATATTCAGGATTTCGAGCAGGATTTCCCTAACGCGAAAACCATCATGCTCGAACAGAATTATCGTTCGACGCAGACCATTCTCGACGCAGCCAATGCGGTGATCGCAAGAAATGAAAATCGCAAGCCGAAAAAACTGTGGACGGCACTTGGCGAAGGCGACAAAATCGTCGGATACGCGGCCGACAACGCGCAACAGGAAGCCGGATGGATCGCCAACGAAATCGCACGAATCCACAACGAGGAAGGCGTGGCGTATCGCGACATCGCCATCATGTATCGAGCCAACGCGCAATCACGCTCGCTCGAAGAGGCCATGATCAATGCCAACCTGCCGTATCAGCTCGTCGGCGGCACCAAATTCTACGAACGCAGGGAAATCAAGGATACGCTCGCGTATTTGCAGGCCATCGTGAATCCTGCGGACAATGTGAACGTTCGACGTATCCTCAATGTGCCGAAGCGCGGACTGGGCGTTCGTGCGGAAGGACTCGTTGCCTCGTATGCTGATGCCCATGGCACCACTTTTTTCGAAGCGATCGAACATATGGAACAGATCGAAGGCATGTCCACGCGCACGACGAAACCGTTGAGTGCGTTCCGAGACATGATGCATGAGCTTGCGGCTTTTGCGAAGGACCATGACACGAAGCCATCCGAAGTGGTTGCCGAAGTGCTCGCCAAGAGTGGGATTTTGGAAGAGCTGCAGCGCTCCGAGGATCCGCAGGACGCTTCCCGCGTCGATAATCTTTCCCAGCTGCAATCAGTGGCGGCGGAATTCGAGCAGAACACGCCAGACGCCACATTGGCGGGATTTTTGGAAACCACCGCGTTGGTGGCCGATTCCGACCAATTGCCAAGGGAGAACGAAGATTCCGGCAAGGTGACGATGATGACCCTGCATACCGCAAAGGGTCTGGAATACCCGTATGTGTTCCTGACCGGCATGGAGCAAGGCACATTCCCACACCAGCGTGCCATGGAAGACACCAGCGAACTGGCAGAGGAGCGCCGTCTCGCCTACGTGGGCATCACTCGCGCGAAGCGACGCCTGTATGTGACACGCGCGGCCGTACGCGCGCAATGGGGGCAAGCCAGCGACATGATGCCCAGTCAGTTCCTCGATGAGATTCCAGACGAACTGATTGATTGGAAAAGACGCGAAGCCGGCGTCGAACGCATGCGTGCCAGCTGGCAGGATGACGACGACGAGTTCGGCGGCTGGGACGATGATGACGATTTCGGATCGATGTCATTCGGCGGTTCCTCGTATGGAAAGTCGGATTATGGTTCCTCATACGGTTCCGGCTCGCGGTGGTCTCGTTCCTCATACGGATCGTCTTCATATGGGGCAGGGCGCTCGCAGTACGGCGGCCCGGCTACGCAGGGCTCATCATCCTCGTATGGTTCCGCATCCCGGCGCTCGTGCGGAGGATCGGGAACCGGTTCCTCATACGGCTCGTATGGTTCGTATGGCTCCGGCAAGTCAGGAGGGAAATCGGGCAAGGTCACCACGCGACGTGTCAAGCCGAAAAACAAGCCTGTGGATTTAACCAAATCCTCATCCGCAAGCCCGGCCGGTAGCCATAATGATCTGAACATTGCAGACGTGCATGTCGGCGACAAGCTTACGCATGATCATTTCGGGTTGGGTACGGTCATTGAAACGCAGGACAAGGGCATGAATTCGGTCATTACCGTTGATTTTGGCAATGGTGAGGTCAAGCGTCTGCTGTTGCGTATGGCACCCATTGAAATGCTATGACGGAGATGAAGAACGGATGAAATCTCCTCTGTAGCACGAAAAGGAGGAAAAAACAAGACTTTCTTTTTCAAAAAGACCCTGCAATAATCGGCGGTGTTTGTCTTTTTTGAGAGGAAGCTATGAATAAGAAACTGTACGCAGGCATTTCGCAGATCGTGCTCGGCATCTTGATCGCCATCGCGCCGCAGACCTTCGCTCACGTATGCGCGGTCAAAGAAACGCCGATGGCATGTCATTACACGGCTCAGGCCGCGCTCGGCATCGGCATCGTGATCGTGGCGCTTGGCATTGTCGGCCTGCTCGTATCCGATCAGACCCGCGCCGGTCTTGACCTCGCCAATGCGGTGCTCGGCGTGCTGACCATCGCCGTGCCGACCGTGCTCATCGGCGTGTGCAAGGGTGCCATGATGCGCTGCCATATGGTCACCTTGCCGACGCTGATCGTACTCGGCGTGCTGCTGGCTGTACTTGCGGCAATCGCAGCATATCTCGATCTCAAGCCGGCGAAGCGCGCCTGACCCAATATGACGCAACACATCACCCTTGGCGGGTTGCCCCTGGTCAATCTCAAACGCAAACCGTTTCGTACCGCGGCGCTCACCATCGTCGTCGCCATGCTTACCGTGGCCTTCTATGGTGGTTCACTGCTGTCCATGAACCTTGAAGCCGGCTTGAACAGCATGCAGGAACGTATGGGCGCCGATCTCATGGTCACGCCGCAAAACACCAAAAACGAAGCCGAAGCGTTGCTGACCAACGGATCGGCAAGCACGTTCTACTTCACCAACGAGATCACCGACGAAGTGGCAAAAGCCGACGGCATCGACGAAATCACGGAACAAACATATATCTCATCGTTGGCCGCCGCATGCTGCGACGAGAAAGTCCAGATCATCGGATTCAACCCCGATACCGACTTCGTGATCACCCCTTGGATCGCATCGCAGTTCGACGGCACGCTCCAGCGCGGCCAGATCGTTGCAGGAGCCAGCATCAGCGTGTCGGGCAACAACACGGTCAAACTCTATGGGCACGAATTCCCCGTGGCGGCGCAACTCGCCAATACCGGCACGTCGCTCGACGATTCCGTGTTCGTGAACATGCAGACCGTTCCCGACGTGGTCGGATATTCCGCCAAGGTGGGGCATGCCGCCATTCCGGAAGAATATGCCGACAAAGCCGTTTCCGCCGTGCTCATCAAGGTCAAGGACGGTTACTCCGCCCAGCAGGTCGCTTCGAACATCACCAAAACAACAGGAATCAAAAGCCTCGGATACGTGTATCCGGGGGGCATCACAGCCACAACGAAATCCAATCTGAACGTGATCATTCGCTACGTGACCCTTTTCGTCGCGGTGTTCTGGGTCATGGGGCTGATCGTGCTGCTTGCTGTGTTCTCGTCCGCCATGAACGAACGCAAACGTGAATTCGCCGCGTATCGCATTCTTGGTGCCAATCGTTCCACTTTGGTCGGCATCATCGTGAAGGAATCGGCCATGATCGGAGCTTTGGGCGGTGTGATAGGCATTGCGGTCGCGTCGCTGGCGATTTTCCCGTTCAGCACGCTTATCGGACAGCAGCTGCAGTTGCCGTATCTGCAAACCAACATGTGGAATGTGTTGGCATTGATCGCAGTGAGTGTCGTGTTCGCGGTGCTTACCGGACTGCTCGCCTCCGTGGCGACGGCGGTGAAACTTTCCGCTCCCGAAACCTATCTGACTTTGAGAGAAGGTGAATGATGGCGGAAAACACGGTTCTCGAAGTACAAGAGCTCACTCGCGAGTTCACCCGTCGCGGCAAACCGTTCGCAGCCGTGGACCATGTGGATTTCAGGCTGGGCCAAGGCGAGTTCGTGGCGATCGTCGGCCGTTCGGGCAATGGCAAAAGCACATTGTTGAATCTCATCACCGGACTGCTGAAACCCACATCGGGCTCTATCGACTTGGACGGCAATGACGTGACGCGGTTGAACGACAAACAAATGTCAGTCGTACGCAATCGGATCGTCGGATTCGTCACGCAAAGCCAGACATTGCTGCCGAATCTCACGGCACTCGACAATGTGATTCTTCCTTCCGTGCTGTGCAACGGCAAAACGGCGCAGCGCGATGTTGAGATACCTGCGGATTCGTCTGATGCGAAATCAGTGGAAGAAACCGTATCCGACGCATCTTCCGAACAGACGGTTGACGACGGACTTCCGGACGTCATCGCGGCGGCTCCGGTATCGAAAACACACAACGATCCCGTTCAGGACCATGCCATGGAACGTGCGCACGCATTGCTGCGCCGACTGCAGGTCGACGATTTGGCGGAATGCTACCCGAAAGAGCTTTCCGGCGGCGAAATGAGACGCGTCAGCATAGCGCGAGCTCTGATGAATGGTCCGAAACTTCTGATAGCGGACGAACCCACCGGAGATCTGGATGCCGAAAGCACTGCCATCGTCATGCGGCTGCTGCAGGAAGTGGCGCACGACGGCACCGCAGTGTTGATGGTCACCCATGATCCGGATGCCTTGACGTATGTGGATCGAATCTATCGCATGGACAGGGGAGTGCTGGCTGAAGCATAGCGGCGCCATGATGGCATGACATGCCGAAGAGGGCGAAACGACGAGCTCGTCCCGCCCTCATGTGTATTATTAACGATTGGTGTGCGCCCGCAAGGGAGCATACCGTCTGGAGTCTTAGCCCATCAGTGGGTCGGCGGCCGATACGAGCTGTTTACGGCACGTGTTCAAGTCGTTCGTGCGCATGCACGAAGAAGCACTGGAGAGGCTGGCTCAGCGCATATCGGAAACCGGTGTGCGCTCCGTTCAGACAACGACAGAACAAACAAAGGATTAAACCAATGACGAACGTTCAGCGTTCTCGCCGTCAGGTGCGCCTTTCCCGCGCCCTCGGCATCGCTCTGACCCCTAAGGCTCAGCGCATCTTCGAAAAGCGTCCGTACGCTCCGGGTGAGCACGGCCGCACCCGCCGTCGCACTGAGTCCGATTACGCAGTGCGTCTGCGCGAAAAGCAGCGTCTTCGCGCTCAGTATGGCATCTCTGAGAAGCAGCTTCGCGCCGCTTACGAGAAGGGCACCCACACCGCCGGCCAGACCGGTAACGCCATGCTGATCGATCTCGAGACCCGTCTCGACGCCCTGGTCCTGCGTGCAGGCTTCGCCCGCACCACCGCTCAGGCACGTCAGTTCGTGGTTCACCGCCACATCCTCGTTGACGGCAACATCGTCGACCGCCCGTCCTACCGCGTCAAGCCTGGCCAGACCATTCAGGTCAAGGCCAAGAGCCAGACCATGGTTCCGTTCCAGATTGCGGCCGAAGGCACTCATCGCGATGTGCTGCCGCCGGTTCCGGGCTATCTGGACGTCAACCTGCCTTCCCTGAAGGCCACCCTGACTCGCAAGCCTGAAGCCGAGGAAATCCCGGTGCAGGTCAACATCCAGTACGTGGTCGAATTCTACGCCCGCTGATCTGGATCTACATACTGTAAGAACATACAGTATAAGGACATACAGCAAGAGCCTCGCAATCGTCAGGATTGCGAGGCTCTTCGCTATCTCAAGCGCATGTGCGGCCTTTTTAAGCAACGGGAAGCCTTCAGTCTCCGATGATGCCGCCTACTATGCCGCTCACAATCGTCATAACAAGTGAGCCAAGCACAGACCATGCGAATCCGTCAATAGTGACGCCCACAGAGAAAAACGACAGCGCCAACCATGACGCAAGCTGCATGAACAGCCAATTGATCACCAGTGCGACCAGTCCGAACGAAACAATCGAGAACGGCAACGCTATGACATGGATAATCGGCTTTATGGAAGCGTGGATAAGCGCCATGAACAAGGCGAACGCCGCGATGCCAAGCACAGGGGGCTCGCCAATGGCGTGCATGCCGGGCAGAACCGCAACCATAACGCCCGCCGCGACGGTAAGAATTAGCCAACGTGAAATAAAATGACCCATAACAACATCGTATAGCACGGATTTGCTCAAACCGTGAGGGTAGCATGGAACCCATGTTGCTTCATCTTCATCTTGTCCGACACGGGCAGACGTTTTTCAACCGATATAACAGGTTGCAGGGCTGGTCGAATTCTCCATTGACGGAATCTGGCATCGCCGACGCAGACAAAGCCGCAAACAAACTGAAGGAGTTCGATTTTGCCGCGGCATATTGCTCCGACACCACGCGTGCGCAAATGACAGCCCAGCGCATCCTCGACGTGAATGAGGCCGCAGGACACACCCGCCCCCAACTGGTCAGTGACATGCATTTCCGCGAACAGTTCTACGGCTATTTCGAAGGTCAGGATATGGGCGTGGCGTGGACCGCCGCGGGAGGGCCGCACGGTGCGAAGAACTACAACGACATCGTCGCAAAGTTCGGTCTTGGTGCGACCCGCGACTTCCTTAAGGAAGCGGATCCATTCCACGATGCCGAGTCCGACGTGGAATATTGGTCGAGAGTCGAGGAGGGATTCGCGCTGATCGCTTCGAATCCTGCGCTGAGGGACAGTGATGACGTGTTGCAGATTTCCCACGGCAACACGCTGCTGAGCCTTATGCACCGTTTCGCGCCGGAAGGCTATGACCTCAGCGAACGCCCTGCGAACGGATCGGTCACCACGCTCGATTTCGACACCAGTAAGCCTATCGCTGAAGCGGTAACCGTCGTATCGTATAACCAGTGACCGGCGGACGAAACTTGCCTTAGGTCTGGGCTTTTTACTACTGTTATGCGCGTGTTGTGTTCGCGGGCAACCGTGGGACTGAAAAGAGGTACAAGATGGGTGTTGGAGAAATCGCCGGTCTGATTGCGGCAATCGCTTTCGCGATTCTTGCCGGTTTCATGATCTACCCGTTGATTCGTCTCGGCAAACTGTTCGACCAGCTCGCCGAGACAGTCAAAGAAACGGGAGATCATGCGATTCCTGCGCTTGATGAGAGTGTGACCACGGTGCAGCAGGTCAACAAGTCGCTGGAAGACGTCAACAAGATTTCCGCAGCGGCTTCCACAACCGCCAATAATGTCAGCGCCCTGACCGATCTGTATGGATCCTTCTTGGGCAAGCCGGTTATCAAGGTTGCTTCCGCTGCATATGCCCTGAAAACCACCGCGCAGTCCTTCATGAACAAGAAGAACGTCAACAGCAATAACAAGGGGGAGTGATGTTCAAGCGTCTCTTCTGGATCTCCATTGGTGTGGGCATCGGTGCGGTGGCAGTGACCAAAGCACAGGCGTACGTCAAGGCCAACACCCCTGATGCGGCTCGACAATTTCTGTTCGGGCCGGATCAAGATCATGTCGCCGTGCGCACCCTTGAAGGTTTGTTCAATGAGTTCAACGAAACGCGTCGAGCCCGCGAGGCTGAACTTAATACCAAATACGCGGATAAGATCAGCTGATCTTATTCCCGTAACGTACGTTCGGACAACAATCACGAATTCGTTTGAAAGGCACTAGGCCTTTCAGCAAAAAAGGAGCTTAATCTCATATGCGCACTTCTGAAATCGCGAAGCGCTATCTTGATTATTTCGAAAAGCACGGCCATCTTATCGTGCCTTCGGCATCGCTGATCTCTCCAAACCCGACCACCCTGTTCACCATCGCAGGCATGGTCCCGTTCATCCCGTACCTCATGGGCGAGCAGACTCCGCCGAAGAGCCGCATGGCATCCAATCAGAAGTGCGTGCGTACCTTGGACATCGACGAGGTCGGCAAAACCACCCGTCACGGCACGTTCTTCCAGATGCTGGGCAATTTCTCCTTTGGTGATTACTTCAAGGAAGAAGCCATCCACTATGCGTATGAGCTGCTGACCACCCCGCAAGACAAGGGCGGCTACGGCTTCGATCCGGAGAAGCTGTGGATGACCACCTTCACCGACGACGAGGAAGCCCGTTCAATGTGGAAGAACGAGGGCGTTGACCCCGAACACATCCAGATCATGGGCATGGAGGACAACTTCTGGACCACCGGCGGCCCTGGCCCTGGCGGTCCGTGCTCCGAGATCTACGTGGATCGCGGACCTGAATACGGTGTGGAAGGCGGCCCGATCGCCGACGAGAACCGTTACATCGAAATCTGGGATCTCGTGTTCGAAAACTACGAGGTCGACAACGTCAAGTCCAAGACCGACCTGCACATCGTTGGCGAGCTCGAGAACAAGAACATCGATACCGGTGCCGGCTTGGAGCGTCTTGCCTATCTGATGCAGGGTAAGCAGAACATCTATGAGACCGACGAGGTCTTCCCGGTCATCGAAGCCGCCCAGAAGCTGTCCGGCCGCACGTATGGCGATGACGAAGCCATGGATGTGCGTTTCCGCATCGTGGCTGACCATGTGCGTTCCGCATTGATGATCATGTCCGATGGCGTACGTCCGTCCAACAACGGTCGCGGCTACGTGCTGCGCCGACTGCTTCGCCGCACAGTCAAGGCCATGCGCGAGCTCGGCGTGACCGATCCGGTCATGCCGACCCTGCTGCCGACCTCCAAGGCAGCTATGGAGCCGAGCTATCCGGAACTCAACGACACCTTCCACGATGTGTCCGAAGCCGCATATGGTGAAGAGGACGCGTTCCGTCGCACGCTGGAATCCGGCACCGAGATTTTCGACCTCGCTGTGGCCAAGGCCAAGGAATCCGGATCCGACGCCGTTTCCGGCGAAGATGCGTTCAAGCTGCACGACACCTACGGCTTCCCGATTGAGATCACCCTCGAAATGGCCGCCGATCAGGGCGTCAAGGTCGATGAGGCGAAGTTCCGCGAGCTCATGGCCGAGCAGAAGAGCCGTGCCCGTGCAGATGCCCTGAAGAAGCGTCACAATGTGGATCTGTCGGTCTATGACGATTTCAAGAAGACGCTGGTCCAGCCCATCGACTTCCTTGGTTACACCGACATGTCCGCCCGCGCCAAGGTGCTGGGCATCATGCAGGAAGGCAAGGGCTCCGTCCCCGCAGTCACCGGTCCGGCCACCATCGAAGTCATTCTCGACCGCACTCCGTTCTATGCGCAGGCCGGTGGCCAGCTCGCCGATCAGGGCGAGATCCTTTCCGACGATGGTGCTGTGCTCGAAGTCGACGATGTGCAGAAGCCGATCAAGGACCTCATCGTGCACCAGTGCCGCCTGACCGAAGGCACGTTGGTTGTCGGCGCCGAAGTCAACGCCAACATCGACCTTGACCGACGCGGTGCCATCGCCCGCGCGCATACCGCGACCCACATGGTGCACAAGGCGCTGCGTGAGGAGCTTGGCCCGCAGGCCACCCAGCGCGGCTCTGAAGACGCGCCGAACCGTTTGCGTTTCGACTTCCAGTGGTCCAGCGCCCCGAGCAAGGATGCGATGAACTCCGTCGAGGCGCGTGTCAACGAGAAGCTGCGCGAAAATCTTGCCGTCACCACGCAGGAGATGAAGTTCGACGACGCCATCGCCTTGGGTGCCATGCACCTGTTCGGCGAGAAGTATGGCGACGTCGTGCGCGTGGTCTCCATCGGCGAAGATGGATGGAGCCGTGAGCTTTGTGGTGGTACCCATATCGACCATGTGGGCAAGATCGGTGCCATCAACATCATGTCCGAAGCCTCCATCGGCTCCGGCGTGCGTCGTGTCGATGCGGTTGTGGGCGAAAGCGCTTATGAGTTCAACGCTCGCGAGCATGCGCTGGTCTCACAGCTTTCCGACATGGTCAATGCCCGTCCGGACGAGCTTGCTGACCGTGTGAACGCACTGCTTGCCAGGCTCAAGGAATCCGACCGTCGTCTTGCGACCATGTACGAATCCCAGCTTGCGGCTTCCGTGCCTGCTTTGGTTTCCGAAACCAAGGCATCCCAGGCTCCGGTCAAGGTGGCAGCGAAGAACGTCGAGCACTTCGGCTCTTTCGACGCGCTGCGCAAGACCGTGCTGGATGTGCGCGGACAGCTTGGTGAGGAATTCCCGGTTGTGGTGGCTCTCGCCGGTGTGAACGAGGAAGGCAAGCCTATGGTTGCCGTGGCCACTAACGAGGCTGCACGCAAGCAGGGTATCAAGGCCGGCGATTTGGTTCGTGGCGCTTCCAAGATCCTTGGCGGTGGTGGCGGCGGCAAGCCGGACTTCGCCCAGGGTGGCGGCGCGGATGCCACCAAGATCAATGAGGCGCTTGAGGCTTTGGCCAATCAGGCCATGAAGGGCTGAACCACCAAGCATGGTTTGGCTTGGCATTGATTTAGGTGATGCCAGGGTTGGACTCGCACTGTCTGATCCTGGCATCACTCTTGCACACCCCGCAGGCAATATTCAGGTCTACGGGGATTCGTTCCGTGCATTGGACGAGGTCGTGGACGTCATCGAAGACGAATCGGTCGACCATGTGGTAGTCGGATTGCCGTTGCTACTAAGCGGAGAAGAAGGCAAAAGCGCGAAAAAAGCACGGCGATGGACTGTTAATCTTGAGAAGAGACTGCGTGTCGCAGTAGATGATGAGAACTATGCGCTAAAGGAAGTGCCGTCCATCGAATTGGTGGATGAGCGTCTAACTACGGTGACTGCACATCATCAGCTATTCGATGCGCAGGTCGGTGGACGAAAGCACCGTCCGATGGTCGACCAGCAGTCTGCAGTGGTGATATTGCAGACGGCCATCGACCGAAGAGAGAGACCAGAGGAGAGAGGCCTGTGACTGATAATCTCGACGATTTTTTCTCCGATAACGCGCAATGGGTGAATTCGTCGGATGATGCATCCTTCGTTTCGGCAATGCCGCCGCAACCACCGAAATCACGTAAGGACATGCGTCGTCACCGTGAGCAGAAGCGTCGTCGCCGCTATATCACCATTATCGCCGCTCTGGTGGTGATCGTGCTGATCGGTGTCGGCGGATTCTTCGGCGTGCGCGCGCTGAAACATTGGAAGGCCGTGAACGAAGCGAATTCTCAAAGCCAAATCGAGGATTACACGGGCCCAGGCGATAAAGGCGTGACGTTTGTCGTGGAATCCGGGCAGGGAGCCGCGGAAATCGCGGACAACCTTGTTAAAGCTAAAATCGTCAAATCCGCAGCCGCCTTCACTTCCGCAGTAAGCGGAGCTGGCGCCACGTTGTATCCGGGATCATACGCATTGAGGACGCATATGAGGGCGTCCGATGTGGTCAAGGTGCTTTCTGACCAAAGCCAGGCCGGCGGTTTTGCCGAAGTGCGTGCGGGTGAACGTGTGTCGGACGTCATCGAAAATGCGGCGAGTGTGTCCGGCTTGGATGTTTCACAGTTCCAAGCCGTGATGGACGGTGGCGGTGCTGGAATCCTTCCTGACGAGGCCGGCGGCAAATTCGAGGGATGGCTTGAACCAGGCAGCTACAATGTGCAAAACAAGTCAGCGGAAGACATCATCAAGGAAATGGTCGACGCGCGAGTGAGCAAACTCGATTCCTTGGGCGTACCTACAGGCAGCGAACGTGAGCGCATCCTGAATATCGCATCCATCGCGGAGGCGGAAGTCGGCAGCGAAAAATACTACGGCCAGGTGGCAAGAGTGATTCTCAACCGTCTTGACGCCGATATGGCTCTCGGCATGGATACCACGGTCGCCTACGGTCTTGGTATTTCCGCAAGCCAGTTGACCGATGACCAGTTGGGTGATGACAGCAACGCGTACAACACCAGAATCCACAAGGGACTGCCGCCCACGCCAATCAGCAACCCTGGAGATGGTGCGATCACAGCAGCCGTCAATCCTCCGGACGGCAAGTGGCTGTACTTTGTCACCACAAACCTGCAGACCGGCGAAACGAAATTCGTGGAAACCGAAGATGAGTTCTGGCAGATTCGCGACGAGTACAAGAACAACAACGAGAACGCGAACTGATCTCAGAATAAAACGCCAATCGCAATGCCTATCGCCCCAGCTGCCACAAGCGCTGGGGCGAACGGCGTTTTACCGGCATATGCGGTATGCTTCTGCGGATCGAAACGTGTCCACAAAACGAGCCATAACAAGCCGACCACGCCAATCGCAAGCCACCAAAACACCACGGCGAACAGACCGAACATGCCGACTGCCAATCCCATCAGCAAGGTGGCGGTGACATCGCCAAAACTCAATGAACCAGGTTTCACCAAAGCGAGCGCGCATTGCAGTACGGCCGACAGTACGGCGAAGAGTATTGCCTGCAATGCCAGGTACAGAGTGTTGATGGAAAGCGCGTATATGAGGTTTACGATGATTTGCGCTGTGCATCCGGTGGCGATCCAGGCGCGTGGAATGCGGCGTGAACGGATGTCTTCAACGCTGATGGCCAGTCCACAAAGCAGACTTGGCAGGCAAATCATATACCACATACCGTTAAGATAGTCCACTAGTTGCATTCGTGAGAAAAGGAGTTGGCATGTTGCGTTGGCAGACAGCAGGCGAGTCGCATGGTGAGGCGCTTGTCGCCATGATTGAAGGATTGCCCGCGGGCGTTCATATCACCACGGAGGATATTGTTGGCGCGTTGGCGCGTCGTCGTCTTGGGTATGGTCGTGGCGCGCGTATGAAGTTCGAGCAGGACAAGGTTCGTATGCTGACTGGTGTGCGTTTTGGTGAGACGATTGGTTCTCCGGTGGCCATCGAGATCGCCAACACCGAGTGGCCGAAGTGGACTGAGGTGATGAGTGCGGATCCGCTTGATCATGAGCTTGCTCGTGAGGGCCGCAATGCCCCGTTGTCTCGCCCGCGTCCGGGGCATGCGGATTTGACTGGCATGCGTAAGTATGGTTTTGATGATGCTCGTCCGGTGTTGGAGCGTTCTTCCGCGCGTGAGACGGCTTCGCGTGTGGCGTTGGGTGAGGTTGCCAAGCAGTTCTTGGAGCAGGCGTTCGGTATTCGTACCGTTTCGCATGTGCTTTCCATTGGTGGCGCAGGTATTACCGATCCGCAGCAGGCCACGCTTCCCAAGCCGGAGGATCTTGAGGCGTTGGACGCTTCTCCGGTGCGCACTCTTGACAAGAATGCGGAAGAGCGGATGATTGCCCGTATTGATGAGGCGAAGGAGAACGCCGATACGTTGGGCGGTGTGATCGAGGTTGTGGTGTACGGCGTTCCCGCAGGCGTGGGCACGTATGTTGAATCGGATCGTCGTCTTGATGCTGCTCTTGCCAGTGCGGTGATGGGTATTCAGGCCATCAAGGGCGTGGAGATCGGTGATGGTTTCCTTGAGGCCATGCGTCCGGGTTCTCAGGCTCATGACGAAATGGTGGTGGGCGATGACGGCCGTATTGCGCGTCTAAGCAACCGTGCGGGTGGTATCGAGGGTGGCATGTCGAATGGGCAGCCGATCGTCGTACGTGCGGCGATGAAGCCGATTCCTTCCATTCCGAAGGCGTTGCGTACCGTCGATGTGACCACGGGCGAGCCGGCGCAGGCCATTAACCAGCGTTCCGACAATACTGCGGTTCCGGCGGCGGCTGTTGTTGCCGAGGCGATGGTGCGTTTGACCATCGCGCAGTATGTGCTTGAGAAGTTTGGCGGCGATTGCGTTGCCGAAACCAAGCGTAACGCCGAGCAGTACGTTGCCTCATGGCCTGAGCATATGAGGTGATTCGTCTATGAGTGGTATGCGTAGGCCTGTCGCCGTGATCATCGGCATGATGGGGGCGGGCAAGACTCGTGTCGGCAAGGAAGTGGCGCAGATGATGAATCTGCCGTTCGCCGATGCGGACAATGAGATTGAGCATGATGCCGGAATGCGGATTCCCGAGTACTTCGAAAAGTATGGGGAACCGGAATTCCGGAGGCTGGAAAGCGACGTCGTGCTTGATATGCTCGAGGATTTCGACGGTATCTTTTCCTTGGGTGGGGGAGCGCCGATGACGCCTTCCATTCAGGAAGGATTGGCGCAGTATATCGCGGACGGCGGCAAGGTCGTGTATCTTATGGCCGATCCTGAGGAAGCCATGGAGCGGGCAAATCGCGGTGGAGGCCGTCCGATGCTTAATGGCGATGCCAATGAGCGTTGGAAGAAGCTCTACAAGGAACGTGACCCGGTGTTCAGGAGCGTGGCGAACGTGCATGTGGGCACGCGTGGCCAGTCTCCCCAAGCCGCGGCGAGAAAGCTGATGGAAATGATTGATCAACGTATAGTCCATGTCACCGGTTCCACCATCGAACCATACGATGTTCGTATCGGAGAGGGTGTGATGGGCCAGCTTGCGCAGGTGTTGGGAAGCAAGCCTGCCAAAGTGGCGCTTATCCACACCCAGCCGGTGCAGCGTCATTCGGACCGTGCGCGTACTTTGTTGCGTCAGGCGGGCTATGATGCGTACGATATTGTGATTCCCGACGCGGAGGCCGGCAAGACCATTGAAGTGGCCAATGGTATCTGGCAGCGTTTGGGGGATGAGGGTTTCACTCGTTCTGACGCGATCGTCGGCCTTGGTGGTGGCGCGGCAACCGATTTGGCGGGGTTTGTGGCTGCCACATGGATGCGTGGCATTCGCTACGTGAACTGCCCGACGTCGTTGCTGGCCATGGTTGACGCTTCGACCGGCGGTAAAACCGGCATCAATACCCCTCAGGGGAAGAACCTGGTCGGCTCTTTCTATACGCCTGCCGGAGTGCTTGCCGATCTGAAATCGCTTGCGTCACTGCCGAACGACATCTTCATCGAAGGATTGGGCGAGGTCGCCAAGTCCGGTTTCATCATGGACCCGGAGATTCTGCAGATCCTCGAGGACCATGCCGGTGAATTGCGTGCCTTCGACGGGTCGACGTTCTTGGATTCCGGCCTGAAGGATGTGGTCGCGGAGCTGATCGAACATACCGTGAGCGTGAAGGCCTACCATGTGTCCGCCGACCTTAAAGAGGCGGGATTGCGCGAATTCCTCAACTATGGGCATACGCTCGGTCATGCCATCGAGAAGCTTGAGCATTTCCGCTGGCGTCATGGTAATGCGGTGGCGGTCGGTTGCGTGTATGCGGCCGAACTGTCGCATCTTCTGGGGTACATCGATCAGGATCTCGTGGACTATCATCGTTCGTTGTTGGGATCTCTGGGGCTGCCTACGTCCTGGAACAATGGCACATGGGATGATGTGCTCGCATTGATGCACCGGGATAAGAAGGCTCGCGGCAATAAGCTTCGTTTCGTGGTGCTTGAGGGCGTCGGCCATCCGATTCATCTTGAGGATCCGCCTGCGGACGCCGTTGAAGAGGCGTTCCGTCGTATTCAGCAGTAAACAAGGTAGGGAAGTGGAATATGACTAAAGTAGTGGTCGTCAATGGGCCGAATCTTGGCCGTCTTGGCGTGCGTCAGCCTGACGTGTATGGCAAGCAGGATCTTGAAACCCTGCGTACCCTGTGCGCGCAGTGGGGCAGCGAGCTTGGTCTTGACGTGGAAGTGCGTCAAAGCGATGACGAAGCCGAGATGATCGGCTGGATGCACCAGGCCGCCGACGAGAAGACCCCGGTCGTGATGAATCCGGCGGCTTTCACCCATTACTCCTACGGTCTGGCCGATGCCGCGCACATGGTGATCGATGAGGGATTGCCGCTGATGGAGGTTCACATCTCCAATCCGTCCGCACGCGACGAATTTCGCAAGCGTTCCGTGATCTCGCCAGTAGCGACGGGCACTATCACCGGTATGGGGTTCTATGGCTACAAGCTGGCGTTGGATGCGGTGGCGCATCTGTTGGAATCGAAGTGATGATTTTCCGATTTCCCCTTGAGATAGTCTCGGAGGAACTATGAATGCCGGATGCTCTTGATGGGCATCCGGTTTTTACATAGCATTGCATTCGTTTGCAGAAAAAGCTGCAACAATCGCAAATATGATTGCCGTTTTGCGTAACACAATGAATTGTTGCTGAAAGCATTTTCTTTCGCTTGTCCTTCTTTTCCGTATATTGCAATCGGTCACGCTGTTTCATTGCGATGCGCAGCATCTACTGTACGATGAACCCCGATCTAGGGTGCAAACGTATGCACATTCATCGCAGAGTGTGTCTTAGATGATCCGCAGGTAACGCGGATGACCATGGCGCATACGTTGTCGAAGGGCGGAACCTGCCATGGGGGCCGGAATTCGATCTCAACGATGAGAACGGAGAACAATGGTCGTTCAGCGAATGAATCGGCCGGCTAGCCGTGCGGTGGCCATAGGCGTCGCCGCCGCCATGGCGTGCGCCACCTTGGTGGCGGTACCGCATATGGCTCAGGCTCAGCCCGAGGCGCAAACGAATGCGAAGAAAGACGTGCAGGTCATCGCCTTCCAGCAGACATGGAACACGGTCGCCAAGGAATGCACGAGCACATACGGTCCGGAAGACGTGGCATACGTCGAGGTGTCGCCGCCGCAGGAATCCATCCAAGGCACGCAATGGTGGACGTCCTACCAGCCGGTAAGCTACAAGCTCGATTCCAAGCTCGGCACGGAAGCCGAATTCAAAAACATGATCAAGCAGTGCAATGCCGTCGGCGTACATCATCGCCGACGTTGTGCTGAACCAGACCACCGGTGCCGACGTGGCCGACGGCAAGCAGACCGGCGTCGCAGGAACCGAATACAACGGTTCGACCGGCGACTACCCGGGATTTGCCACCGAACAGTATCCGGAAGGCATCACGGCCTCCGACTTCCACAGCTGCTCCAAGAACATCTCCAACTACGCCAACCGGCAGGAAGTTCAGGAATGCCGCCTGAGCTCCATGTGGGACTTCGACTCCGAGAGCGAAAAGGTCCAGGATATTCAATCTGACTATCTTGCCGCCCTGTGGAATGCTGGTGTTCGCGGCTTCCGTATGGATGCCGTCAAGCACATCCACACGGACAGCATGAAGGCCATCAAGGAGAAGTTCGCAAAGAAGATCGGCGTGAACGCCGACAGCATCTACTGGATCCAGGAGGTCATCGGGAACTCCTCCGAAGCCGCGGGCATCCAGCCGAGCAACTACGTGCAAAACGGCACGGTGACCGAATTCGGCTTCAAGTCCGAAATGAACCAGACCTTCAAAGACAAGATCGCAAACCTCAAGGGACTTAATGAGCGGTTGAGCAAGGATCTCGCCTCCGAAGACGTCAACGTGTTCGTCACCAACTGGGACACCGCACGCAACGAGGGCGCCCTGACCTACAAGGACGGTGCCAAGTATCAGCTGGACAACGCATTCATGCTTGCCTACGACTACGGCACGCCGCGTCTGCTTTCCGACTACAAGTGGGATGAGAACGACAACGGCGCACCGGGAGCCACCGCCACATCCGTTCCGGACGTGAACATGGACGAGGTCTGTTCCACCAACAGCTCCGACTGGAACTGCGAGCAGCGCTGGACCTCCACCCGAGGCATGATCGCCTTCCGCAACTACGTCAACGGCACCAAGGTCGCCGACTGGCAGGATGACGGCGGCGACAACATCGCCTTCTCCCGCGGGGATAAGGGCTTCATCGCCATCAACAACGGCAAGACCGACAAGGACGCCTCCTACACGACATCGCTCGCCGACGGCGAATACTGCAACGTGTACGCCACCATGGACTGCTCCCAGACCGTAAGCGTCAAGAACGGCAAGGTCGAGACCACGGTACCGGCGCATTCCGCCACCGCACTGTATGCAGGCGCCACCAAGGACAGCCACCCGGCATCCAGCGTGGCCAGCGACCCGTCCGATCCTGACGTGAACCAGGAAGGGGACGAGACCCTGCCCGACGACAGAAGCGTCACCATCTACTACAAGCCCGCCGATTCCAGCTGGAAGAGCCCGAAGGTCCACTACGGTCTTGGCGATGACTGGAACCAGCCGGAAGCCGACATGACCCTCGACGAGCAGGGGTACTATCGCGCCACCATCGACACCAGGGGCAAGAAGATCGACTTCGTGTTTCACGACACCGGCACCGACCAGTGGGAGAACCCGAAGGACGGCGGCAACTACCACGCCAACGCGGGCATCACGCACGTGGGTGTGGCCGATCAGGCCGCGACCGTGGGTAATCCGGAATCCGTCAACGGCCAGACCCGACTCGTCGTGCATTACAAGCCAGCCAGCGATTCCGATAATCGCGGCGTGTACGTGTGGGGCACAGACGCTGGCGGCTCGAGCCTCTCGGCAGTCAACCATCCCTTCACCGGAGCTGACTGCTGGGGCAAGGTGGCTACGCTGACCTTCGGCGGCAAGTTCGACAAGTTCGGCTTCATCGTCACCACCGCAGACTGGAACAAGTACGGTGGCGACCGTAGCGCCACGGTGAACGCCGACGGCACAGCCGAAGTGTGGATCGACGGCACCAAATATGAGGATCAAGGCGAATCGACCACCGTCGAAACCCTCGACTCCGCTCCGAGCGACTACGAATGCAAGGCCAACACCGTTACCGTGAAGGTCCACTACAACCGTGATGACGGCCTGTACTACAACGCCGAAGACACCTCGGTCACCGTTCCCCAGTGGGACATCTGGACCTGGGCTTCCAATTGGAACGGCGGAGCCGCCACCTTCACCACCCACGATGACTGGGGCGAGGTCGCGGAATACTCCTTCACCAACTACACCTACTACAACGTCGACGGAGCCTCCGACATCGGCATGCTGCGCCGTTACGGAAAGGATGCGTGGAAGGCCAAGGATCCGGATGACGCCGATTACAAGATCCCGTCAAACGCCTTGGTGTTCAACGAGTCGGACGGCACCGCATCGGCCGAAGTGTGGCTGATGGGCGGCGACGCCACCGTGTATTCCTCACGTCCATCGTTGGGAACGTCCATGAAGTCCGCTGAAATCTCCGACGCCAACAAGCTGACCGCAAGACTGTCCAAAAAGGTCACTGCGGATGAGCTTGAAGGCAAGGTCTCCGTCACTGACGCCGACGGCAAGGCTGTAGATGTCAAGAACATCAAGACCGACGGCACCAAGGTGATCATCACCACGGCCAAGGATCTTGACGTGCGAGGCAAGTACACCGTCGAAGTCAAGGGCTTCGGTTCGCAGGACGCCATCGCGGGCTTGGTGGTGCGTACGGATGCCTTCGACAAGAAGTACGCCTATGACGGCGACGATCTGGGCGCCACTTACACGAGCGCGAAGACCGGATTCAAGGTGTGGGCTCCAACCGCCACCAAGGTTGAGCTTGTCACCTACCAGTCCGACGACGTGAATGCCGAAGTCGACAAGACCATCGACATGGTCTCTGAAGACAAGGGTGTGTGGAGCGCCCCAGTGAAGAACCTTGCTAGCGGCACGGCCTACTCCTACAAGCTCACCTTCGCGGACGGCACGGTGAACGTCTCCGCCGACCCGTACGCGACCGCTGCGGTCGCCAACGGCGAACGTTCCGTGGTGCTCTCCAGCGAAGACATGGGCTCCGCAGGCGACCGCATGCCGGAATTCGGCAAGACCACTGACGCCACCATCGCCGAAATGAACATCCGCGACTTCTCCATCAACCCGAATTCCGGAATCTCCGCCGACAAGCGGGGCAAGTATCTGGGTGTTGTGGAATCCGGAACGAAGACGGCAAACGGCGCCACCTCCGGTCTTGACTATCTCAAGCAGTTGGGCGTCAGCCACGTGCAGATCATGCCGATGTACGACTACGGTTCCGTTGATGAGATCGGCGATCTGAGCTACAACGCGCAAGGTGCGCAGAACTGGGGCTACGATCCGGAGAACTACAACGTGCCGGAAGGCTCGTATTCCTCCGATCCATCCGGCCCCGCCTCTCGCGTCACCGAAATGAAGCAGATGGTCAAGGGACTGCACGAGAACGACATTCGCGTGATCATGGATGTGGTGTACAACCACGTCTACAATGCCGCCAACCACTCGTTCAACAAGACCGTTCCCGGCTACTACTTCCGTTATGATGACAACGGTTCCCTGGTCAACAACTCCGGCTGCGGCAACGATACGGCCTCCGAGCGCAAGATGATGCGCAAGTACATCGTCGATTCGGTGACGTATTGGGCGAAGAACTACAACGTCGACGGCTTCCGATTCGATCTCATGGGTCTGATCGACACCGAAACGATGAAGGAAGTGCGTGCAGCGCTCGACGAGATCGATCCGTCCATCATCATCCTCGGCGAAGGCTGGGATATGAACACCACCATGGACGAGGGCGAGATGACCATCCAGCCGAACGCGTACCAAGTCGCGTCTGACGGCACGAACAACGGCATCGCGTTCTTCAACGATTCCGTGCGTGACGGCTTGAAGGGATCCGTGTTCTCCGACACCGACACCGGTTTCGTTTCCGGCAAGGCCGACCAGGAGAGCCTGATCGCCCACAACGTGCTCGGCTGCCAGTACGACGAGAACGCGACTACGACCTGCTGGAACGGCAACGCGCAGGATCACTACGCCTATGCCGGACAGGTGGTCAACTATGCCGAAATCCACGACAACATGACCCTGTACGACAAGCTCAGGAAGTCCGTCCCGACGGATGACGACGCCACGACCGTGGCACGTGCCAAGCTTGCCGACTCCGTCGTGTATCTGTCGGAAGGCATCCCCGCGATCCAGCTCGGCCAAGAGTTCCTGCGCACCAAGGGCGGAGACGGCAACAGCTACAACACGGGCGACGCGGTGAACGCCATCGATTGGGACCGCACCACCCAGTACACCGATTCCGTCGACTACGTCAAGGGCCTGATCAAGCTGCGCAAGCAGATCAACGCGCTGCGTCTGACCGACTACAACGACATCAACGCCAACGTGACGATGCTCAAGTCCGCTGACGGCGTCGTGGCCTACCGGGCCGAGCAGTCCGACGGCACCTACGTGGTGATCTTCAACGCCAACGCAGACAAGACCGCGATCGAAGGCTTGGCAAACGGCTCCTACCAAGTGCTTGCAGCCGACGGCAAGGTCTACTCCGATGATGCTATCGCCAATGTCGATCTCGCCGAAGGGGCCTCGTACGAAGCGGGCGCACTGTCTGCCACTGTGCTGAAACTCGACAGCAGCACCAAGCCCGATACCGACAGCGCGCCTGTCATCAAGGGTCTGGTGGTTTCCGACAGCGTGACTCTGGGATCAAAGTTCGAACCGATGTCCGGCGTCAGCGCATGGGATGAGGTTGACGGCGATCTGACCGACAAGATCACGGTCGAAGGTTCGGTCGATACCTCTAAGGAAGGCGAATACACGCTCGTGTACTCGGTGACCAACAGCAGGGGCAAACCCGCGGTCCAGCCGGCTTCCGACAAGAAGAGCGATGCTGTGCAAAGCCCGAATACTGGTTCCGCCATCACCGGTTTCGCACTGGCCGCGGTGGCTCTTGCCATCGCATCCGTGTTCGTGTTCGCGGCCTCCCGCAGAAAGGAGGACTGATCTCATAAGCCAATGATTGACTGAATGTATCTCCTATTCCTGCTAGGCGGGGCCATCAAGGCAATGATGGCCCCGCCTTTTTGTATTGAAGAAAACACGCCACGTCTCATGCCGCTGATAAACTGAAGTTCCATGGTTAGAAGACAACATGGCAATTCTCAAGAGCACGTTACCAAGCATATTTTCGTCACCGGTGGCGTCGTTTCCTCTCTCGGCAAAGGTCTGACCGCCTCCTCCCTCGGTCGCCTGCTTCGTAGCCGCGGCATCAAGGTTTTGCAGCAGAAGCTCGATCCGTACATCAACGTTGATCCGGGCACTATGAATCCATTCCAGCATGGTGAAGTCTATGTCACCGAAGACGGTGCCGAAACCGATCTCGACATCGGCCACTATGAGCGTTTCCTTGACGTGTATCTGAGCCAAAAGGCAAACGTCACCACCGGCCAGATCTACCAGGAAGTGCTGCGCAAGGAACGCGCCGGCGAATACCTTGGACAATGCGTGCAGGTCATCCCGCACATCACCAACGAAATCAAGTCCCGCATGCGTGCGCAGGCGTCCGATGACGTCGACGTGATCATCACCGAAATCGGTGGCACCGTCGGCGACATCGAATCCCAGCCGTTCCTGGAGGCCGCGCGTGAGGTCCGCCGCGATCTGGGCGCCGAGAACTGCATGTTCGTGCACGTCTCCTTGGTACCGTACATTGCCGCCGCCCATGAGCTCAAGACCAAGCCGACCCAGCACTCCGTCATGATGCTGCGTCAGCTAGGCATCTCCCCGGACGCGCTGGTGCTTCGTTCCGACCGCCCGCTGAACCAGTCCATCAAGGACAAAATCTCCCTGATGTGCGACGTGGATTCCGAAGGCGTGGTCAACTGTGTGGACGCTCCGAGCATCTATGACGTGCCGAAGACCCTGTTCGACGAAGGCCTCGACGCCTATGTCGTGCGCGAGCTCGGCCTGCCGTTCCACGATGTCGATTGGGACGAGTGGGAGGACCTGCTGGAGCGTGTGCACCACCCGAAGCATGAGGTGAACATCGCCATCGTCGGCAAGTACATCGATTTGCCGGATGCCTACCTGTCCGTCACCGAAGCCATCAAGGCCGGTGGTTTCGCCAACTATGCCAAGGTGAACGTCAAGTGGGTCGCCGCCGATAAGTGCGAGACCGAGGAGGGCGCGGCCGCCGCGCTCGACCAGGTCGACGGCATCGTCGTTCCCGGAGGCTTCGGCATCCGTGGCATCGACGGCAAGATCGGTGCCCTGAAGTTCGCCCGTGAGAACAAGCTGCCGGCCCTCGGCCTGTGCCTCGGCTTGCAATCCATGGTCATCGAATACGCCCGCCACGTCCTCGGCTTGGAGGACGCGAACTCCACCGAGTTCGAGCCCGATTGCGCGACCCCAGTCATCGCAACCATGGAGGAGCAGAAAGACATCGTCGCCGGCAATGGTGACATGGGACACACCATGCGTCTTGGCTCCTATCCGGCTGAGCTTGAAGAAGGTTCCATCGTCGCGGAACTGTACGGCACCACGCATGTCACTGAACGTCATCGTCACCGTTACGAAGTGAACGTGGCATATAAGGACCGTCTGCGTGAAGCGGGTCTGCGCATTTCCGGCCAGAGCCCGGACGGCGAACTCACCGAGTTCGTCGAGCTTCCTCGCGAAGTGCACCCGTTCTATGTGTCCACTCAGGCTCATCCTGAGTTCAAGTCCCGCCCGACCAAGCCGCACCCGCTGTTCGCAGGTCTGGTCAAGGCCGCTCTGGACCACCAGCAGGAGCGCTAAATCGACGAATTGTGATTAACGTCGGATAACCCGATATGCAACATGGTCATGAGTCCAAAGGAGTTCATGGCCATGTTGCATAATAAGGGCTTGGCCTTGAATTATCAACAAGACGTATTCGTAATGAAAAACCTTTACGAGGGAGCATGAGCTTGAACGATATGGATTCTCCGGAAAGCGGCAACGGTAAGTTCGCCTTCCCGAACATGGGCGATGAACCAAAAGTCATCTCGCAGGTGAGCTTGGATTCGTTTGCCGAAACGGCCGATCCCATTGATGATGGCGCAGCGTTGACTGTGAATGCCAGCAAGAAGCGCCATCTGTTGTGGCTGTGGATTGTTCTTGCGGTGATGCTTCTTCTTGGTGCCGTGGCCGGCGGCGGATACTGGTTCTTCCAGTCACATGCGTTGCCAGGCGTTACGCTCTGGGGCAAGCCCATGACAGGGCAATCCCGAGATCATATCGTCCAAGAGATTTCCGATACGGCGGAGTCATTGACGGTTCCCGTTTCCTATGAGGGAACGAGCAAGAAAGTCACGTTGAAGGATCTTGGCATTGCCGTTGACGCGGAATCCATCGCCGAAAATGTGATGAACGCGAAACGTAACGATTCCTTTTTCCAGAAGTATGCATTCTGGACCCGTGAGGATGTCGACGTCGAGTCTTTCGATGATTCCCGAGTCAGCGCCCAGACGGTAGGTGACATGTTGGGAGTGCAGTCCGAGTCCGCCACCAACCCGTCGCTACAGCTCAACGCGGATGGTACCGCCTTCGATGTGACGCCAGGTCGACAGGGGACTGGTATCGATGTGACGGATATCGTCAAAGAAGCCAAGAACGTGCTTGAGTCCTTTGGCAAGCAGACCGCTCAAACGGTGACTCTTGAAAACACGGTTACTGATCCCGTCATCACGGATGACCAAGCCAACGAGGCCAAGGCCTGTGCTGACGCGTGGATAGCGAAGCCGGTGGCTATCAAAATCGGCGACCATAAAGTGGCGGAATTCGGTGCGCAAGCCATAGCATCGGCCATCACGCTTGGACCGGATAGTGAGAAGATCGGCGATAATCAAATCCGAAATGGCTCTTTGATCATCGACGGTGACAAATTGCAGCAATACTATAATGACTCCATCAAATCGAACTTCCATGCAAATCGAGTTGACGGTGATGTCATCGTTAATAGTGTCGGTGATGTGCTGCAAACCAATGTAGCTGGGCATGATGGTATAACCGTTACTGATGGTAGCGACACCAGTGTTGGCCGTGATGCCGCTGAGGCGTTTGCCAAAGGTTCTGATTCAGTAAGTATTCAAGGCACTTGCGACCCACAGAATGAGAAAAAAACCACGCGTACCGTGGTAGTCAGTTTGTCTTCGCATACCGTTACAGCCATTGAAAATGGGCAGACCGTCCGTGTCATGCATATGTCTGCCGGTCAGGGCAATGATTATCAGACGGGCCAGTGCCAGCCGAGCGGCGACTTGTGCACGCCAACCTACTGCGATCCGAACTCCTACGACAACTGCACGCCTGACGGCGACTTCAAAGTGTGGCTCAAGTACCAGTCCCAAGATATGAGCGGCACGCTTACCCTATCGGACGGAAACACCGAGAAGTGGGATGTCAAGGATGTTGGATTCGTCAACTATTTCTCGAAAACAGGTTGCGCGATTCATCGCATCGCCACTCAAAGCGCGTTTAACGACAGCAGTATTCAGGCTATGGGGAAAAACACATCCCATGGTTGCGTCGGCGTCGGCTGGGATCAGGCTGAATGGTTCTACAATTGGTGCCTGATGGGAACGACGGTTCACGTTCAGGCCTGATATGCGGGCTAACGGCAGAAAGATGCAAAGGCGGAAGACTGAATGTTCAGCTTCCGCCTTTACGCTATGTAAGATAAATCACGACAAATCATTGCCGAATAGCGAAAGGGGAGCTAGTATTTAGCCCCACGTTCTGTTAGGTTGTCATAGGTACAAACGAGTGATTGGAGGCAGCGTACGGTGGCAGAGAACCAAGCGCCCAACGCCGCGGCTGACGTGGAGATGAGCCAGTATGTGGCTGATCGCACGCGAGTGAACGAAGACAAAATCAAGCAGGATGACGAGATCATCCAGCAGTTCGGCGACTATACGTACGGATGGCATGACACGGATTTCGCCGGAGAAGCGGCAAAAAAAGGCATTGACGAGAATGTCGTGCGCGCTATTTCCGCAGATAAGAACGAGCCGGAATGGATGCTGGAAAAGCGATTGGAAGGCTATCGCGATTTCATCAACCGTCCGATGCCTCAATGGGGTGTCGATCTGAAGGACTTCGACGCCGACGATTTCAAGTATTACGTCAAGCCGATCGACAAGCAGGCCACGACTTGGGAGGAATTGCCTGACGAGATCCGTGCGACGTATGACAAGCTCGGTATTCCCGAAGCGGAAAAAAGCCGTCTTGTCTCCGGCATCGCGGCACAGTACGAATCCGAGGTCATCTACAACTCAATCCAGAAGGATCTTGAAGACCAAGGCGTGATTTTCGTCGACACCGACACCGCGGTGCAGAAGTATCCGGAAATCGTCAAGAAGTATTTCGGCAAGTGCATTCCGAGCAACGACAACAAATTCTCGGCATTGAACACCGCCGCATGGTCGGGCGGATCGTTCGTCTACGTGCCGAAGGGTGTGCATGTCGATATTCCGTTGCAGGCATACTTCCGTATCAATACGCCGAATATGGGTCAGTTCGAGCGCACGTTGATCATTGCCGACGAGGGATCGTACGTGCATTATGTGGAAGGCTGCACCGCACCGATCTACTCGACCGATTCGTTGCATTCCGGTGTGGTGGAGATTTTCGTCGAGCCGCATGCCCGCGTGCGCTACACCACCGTGCAGAACTGGTCGAACAACGTTTACAATCTGGTGACGCAGCGTGCCTACGTGCGTGAAGGCGGCACCATGGAATGGGTCGATGGCAACATTGGTTCCAAGGCAACCATGAAGTATCCGGCCTGCATTCTCGCCGAGCCGTATGCGAAGGCCAGCACCATGTCGCTCGGCTTCGCAGGCAAGGGCCAGTATCAGGATACCGGTGCGAAGATGATTCATCTTGCACCGCACACCAGTTCCACCATCGTGGCGAAGTCGATTTCCCGCGGCGGTGGACGTTCCGCATACCGTGGTCTCGTCAAAATCGTCAAGGGTGCCGAAGGATCGTCCAACTCGACGGTATGCGATGCACTGCTTGTAGATGAGTTCAGCCGCTCCGACACCTACCCGCATGTGGACGTGCGCGAAGATGACGTTTCCATGGCACATGAGGCTACGGTTTCCAAGGTTTCCGAAGACCAGCTGTTCTACCTGATGAGCCGCGGTCTTTCCGAAGAGGAGGCCATGGGCATGATCGTGCGAGGCTTCGTGGAGCCTATCAGCCGTGAGCTGCCGATGGAATATGCGCTTGAACTGAACCGACTGGTTGAACTGCAGATGGAAGGATCGGTGGGCTGATCACCATGGCACAAACTCAGGAAATCAATATTCCCGTTGCGGATCCGAACGATCCGTATGCGAATCCGGCAGCCATGCCCTCTTCAGCGGATCGCTCGCCGCGGTCATTTGATGTGGACGCATTTGAAGTGCCCGACCGCAAGCAGGATGATTGGCGTTATACCCCTGTGGAACGCGTAGAAGAGTTCTTTGAACCGTTTACGCCGTCGAACGAAACCCAGATTGTCGTCACTATGATCGACGGCACGGCTCTCACTGAAGGTGTGACCTATAGCGAGGGCAAGCCGGGCGACGCCGATACAGGGATTGTTTCCAAACCTTGCGATCGTGTGTCCGCGGTGCAATGGAATTCCACGTCCCGCGCTGGTATTCTGCGTATTGAGGGTGAAATCGAGCGACCAGTGCTTGTCAAGGTGCATGGTGCCGGAACCGACTTGGATGCTTTCCATCTGGTGATCATCGCAGCTGACCGCGCCCACGCTGATGTTGTTGTAGAGCATGACGGCGATGCACGTATCGCCGAAGGCGTGGAGATTCTCACAGGTAGGGACTCCCATGTGTCCACCACATTCATTCAAGAGTGGAACAAGGGCTCCAAGCATGTGGGCAACCAGCGTATCCACCTGGGGGAGGGTGCGTCCCTGCGCCATTCCGTGGTCACGCTTGGCGGCGATGTCGTTCGCATTCGTATGGATCAGGATTTTGGCGGCGATCAAGGCGATCTCAACATGCTTGGCATCTACTTTGTGGATCCGGGCGAGCATATCGAACATCGCACCATGATTGTGCACAACCATCCCGAGTGCAAGAGTCGTGTGGTATATAAAGGCGCTCTTGACGGCAAGGGCGCGCACTCCACATGGGTCGGCAACGCGCTGATTGCTCCGACTGCGCCGGGTACCGACTCGTATGAGCTCAACCGCAATTTGGTACTTACTCCGGGCGCGATCGCCGATTCCGAACCGAATCTGGAAATCGAAAACGGCAACATCATCGGAGCCGGACATGCCTCTTCCGTCGGGCGCTTTGACGATGAGGAGCTGTTCTATCTGCAGTCCCGCGGCATTCCGGAAACCGAAGCCCGCAAACTTGTGGTGCGAGGTTTTTTTGGCGAACTCGTCGAGGAAATCGGCATTCCCGCAATCAGCGAACATCTCATGAACGTTATCGACAAGCGCCTGGCACGCGGCGAGAACGACGCGATCGCCCAGGTGTTGGAAGAGAAGTAGAACGTAGGAGCGAAAACCATGTCAACTCTTGAAATCAAAGATCTGTACGCGCACGTCGAAACCAAGGACGGCATCAAGCCGATCCTCAAAGGCGTGAACCTGACCGTCAACTCCGGTGAAACCCATGCCATCATGGGGCCGAACGGATCCGGCAAATCCACGCTGGCATACACGCTGGCGGGCCACCCCAAGTACGTGGTCGATTCCGGACAGGTGCTGCTCGACGGCGAAGATATCCTCAAGATGACTCCGGACGAGCGAGCCAAGGCGGGCATCTTCCTAGCCATGCAGTATCCGGTTGAAGTGCCAGGTGTGTCGATGACCAACTTCCTGCGCACCGCGAAAACCGAAGTCGACGGCAAGGCTCCGGCCATCCGCACGTGGACCAAGGAACTGTCTGAAGCGATGAAGCGCCTGAAGATGGATCCGAAGTTCGCCACCCGTTCCGTGAACGAGGGTTTCTCCGGCGGCGAAAAGAAGCGTGCCGAAGTGCTGCAGCTCGAACTGCTCAAGCCGAAGTTCGCCATCCTCGACGAAACCGACTCCGGCCTTGACGTTGACGCGTTGCGCATTGTCTCCGAAGGTGTGAACCGCGCCAAGGAAGCCAACCAGTTCGGTATTCTCATGGTCACGCACTACACGCGAATCCTCAAGTACATCAAGCCGGACATCGTGCACGTGTTCGCAGCCGGTCACTTCGTCAAGACCGGCGGCCCTGAACTGGCCGATGAGCTCGAGGAATCCGGCTATGACGCATACCTGCCGGAAGGATCCGATTCCGAAAGCGCGCTGGCATGACCGATTTTGCAGCGATTCGCAAGGAATTTCCGATCCTTGATCAGGAGATCCACGGCCATCCGCTCGTGTATTTGGATTCTGCGGCGACCTCCCAGAAGCCGCAATGCGTGATCGACGCCGAAAGCGATTTTTACCGCACCATCAACGCCGGCGTGCATCGTGGAGCGCATGAGCTTGCCGCACGCAGCACCATGGCGTTCGAAGAGGCACGTGCCAAAGTCGCACGTCTTGTCGGCGCCAACTCCGCTGAAGGCGAAGAGGAGATCGTTGTCGCCTCCGGCGCCACCGCAGGACTGAATCTGCTAGCCACCGCATTCGGCAACGCATCGCTGGGACGTGGGGGAGAAGCGGCCAGACGCTTCTGCCTGAAGCCGGGAGACGAAATCGTCGTATCCAAGGCCGAACACCACTCCGTGCTATTGCCGTTCCAGGAGCTTGCCGTGCGTACCGGAGCGACATTGAAATGGTTCGATCTGGACGATGAAGGACGAATCCTTGCCAACACTGCGGACGAGGTGATCACCGAACGCACAAAGATCGTGGCCGTCACCCATGTGGGCAACACCACCGGTGCCATCACCGACATCGCGCCGATTGTGAAACGTGCGCACGAGGTAGGCGCGGTGGTTGTGCTCGACGCATGCCAGTCCGTACCGCACCTGAAGATCGACCTCCACGCTTTGGATGTTGACTTCGCGGCATGGAGCGCGCATAAGATGTACGGCCCGACCGGTGTCGGCTTCCTCTACGGCAAGCGCGACATGTTGGAGGCGTTGCCACCGGCGAATTTCGGTGGATCCATGGTGGAACTTGCCTGGATGGATCAGGAAGCCCAATACATGGCTCCTCCTGCGCGTTTCGAGGCGGGCACGCAGCCGGTCGCGCAGGTCGTTGCGGCCGGTGTCGCGGCCGAATGGCTGATGAATATCGGCATGGAGAATCTCGAAGCCCACGAGCGCGTTATCGCAGGCGAACTCCTCAAGATGGGGCAGATCGACGGCGTGCGCATTCTCGGACCGCAGACCAACGAGCAGCGCATCGGCACGGTGGCTTTTGAAATCGACGGCGTGCATCCGCATGATGTTGGCCAGTTCATCGATGCGCAGGGCATCGCCATTCGTGTCGGACATCATTGCGCGCAGCCGGTCCACCGTCACTTCGGCGTGTACGCATCCAACCGCGCATCCAGTGGCATCTACAATTCCGTCGAAGACGCGCAGGCACTGGTTGAGGCGTTGAAGAAGGTCCGTCCGTTTTTTGGAGTTGAGTAACGCATATGAGTGATTTTGCAATGTCTGGCGACGATCTCGAGCAGATGTACCAAGAGGTCATTCTCGAAGCCTCGAAGAATCCGCATGGCAAGGAGCATTTCGCTCCGGATCTGGCTTCCGAAAACGCCTCCCAGGCGGGAAAGACCACGGTTCAGGCAACCCACGAGTATTGCACTCCCGGCGAGTCCCACCAGTTCAATCCGACCTGCGGAGACGAGGCCACCGTGCATGTGGAGGTTTCCGACCAGGAGCCGCACGTTATCGAACGACTGGTGTGGGACGGTCACGGCTGCTCCATTTCACAGGCCAGCCTTTCGGTGATGGTGGATCTGGTGGAAGGCAAAACCGTGGATGAGGCCATGGAATTGGCCGGAACGTTCCATAAGCTCATGGAATCACGCGGCAAAGGCTTGGACGATGAATCCGCCGAGGAATCGTTGGAAGACGGCATCGTGTTCCAAGGAGTGTCCAAGTATCCAATGCGTATCAAGTGCGCGCTGCTCGGATGGGAAGGCATGAAGGACTCCGTGGCCAAGGCATTGGCCGCGAAAGCCTGACAAGTATTGTTCTATGGTGGGAAGCAGGATGTCTCCCGTGCTTCGTGCGCCGCGTTCTACAACGGGCGAAACACGTGAGACAAACTCCAGCCAACGCGATAGGCTACTCAACGGAACATATTCGAATCATATATGGAGCGACAATGAGCGATACCTTGGTACCTGAACCGCAAGCCTCGATTTTCGATTCCGTGGCCAAGGCATTGGGCAATGACGAGGCCGCTGCGCGTCGCGTCATGCTTAACCCAAATCTCGCCAAAGGATTCAAGGACGGCAAACCAGTGGAAATCGAACACGAAGACACCGAGCAGGACGCTTGTGGCTGCGGCAATCAGGCTGGAGCATGCGGTTGTTCCGAAGAACAGGATGACGGCATCGCGTTGAAGGCTATTGACGACATTGGCCGAGCTACTGCGGCCGACGTGAAGGAAGCGTTGCATCAGGTCATTGATCCTGAACTCGGCATTGATGTGATTGATTTGGGATTGGTGTATGGCATTGAGATCGATGAGCTTGGTCGCGCCATTATCACGATGACATTGACCACTCCGGCATGCCCGTTGACTGATCTGATCGAAGACGAGTGCGCGAGCACGCTTGCCGGCCTCGTCGAGGAATTCCGTATCGACTGGACGTGGCAGCCGCGTTGGAGCATGGAAAAGATCACGCCGGAAGGTCGCGAGCAGTTGGCTGCGCTCGGCTTCAATTTCGACAATCTGCCAAAATACTGACAGAAAGTCAGTGATATATCAATCTGATATTGCTGATATGTTGATTCCGCAGCGAAACTGCATGTTCGTTGCGGAATTTTTGTTTTTGTAAAACAGATTTTGATGATATTTGATTGGATAGCATCATCAAGAAAAAATGGCACAGAAAAAGCGTGCTCCCGACGCCGGGAAGCACGCTTTTGTTCTGTGTGCGGCAGAACGTCAGTCGTCGACCACGGTACCCTTCGGCACCACGGTGATGCCTTCCGGCGTGACGGTGAAGCCACGGGCCAGATCATGTTCGGTATCGATACCGACGGTCGAATTCTCGGTAAGCACAACATTCTTGTCGAGGATCGCCTTGTAGACGCGTGCTCGACGATTGATGGTCACGCCGTCGAACAGAATCGAATCGACGACCTGGGACCACGAGTGGATACGCACGTTCGGCGAAAGCACGGAATGATGCACTTCACCGCCCGATACGATGACGCCAGGGGAGACGATCGAGTCGGTGGCGTGTCCGAGACGGTCGCGACCGGCATGGACGAACTTCGCTGGCGGCAGATTGCCGGACAGCGTGTAAATCGGCCATTCGGTGTTGTACAGGTTGAATTCCGGCACATACGAGATCAGATCCATATGCGCATCGTAGAACTGCTTCAGAGTACCCACATCGCGCCAGTAGGCATGATCGGTCGGCGTCGCTCCCGGAATCTCGTTGGAGTTGAAGTCGTACACGCCAGCCTCGTTACGGGCCGCGAAGTACGGTGCGATATCGCCACCCATATCATGCTTGGTGTCTTCGGCCTTCTCGTCAAGCGCCAAAGCTTCGAACAGGGCGTCGGTGTTGGCCACGTAGTTGCCCATGGAAGCAAGAATGGAGTTCGGATCATCTGGCAGGCCGGTCGTGGTCTGCGGCTTCTCCTGGAAGCTCTTGATCATATTCGGGTGTTCCGGATCAACCTCGATCACGCCGAACTGGTTGGACTGGCTGATCGGCTGGCGAATACCCGCCACCGTGAACTCCGCGCCGGATTCGATATGCTGCTGCACCATCTGCTGGAAATCCATGCGGTAGACGTGGTCGGCGCCGACGATCACCACAATATCCGGCTGCACGTCCTCGATGATGTTGATGGTCTGGTAGATGGCGTCGGCAGAGCCGAGATACCAGTGCTTGCCAAGTCGCTGCTGAGCCGGAACAGGGGAGACGTAGTTGCCGAGCAACGGCGAAAAACGCCACACCGTGGAAATATGACGGTCAAGCGAATGGGACTTGTACTGGGTGAGCACCACGGTCTGCATATAGCCTGAATTGACCAAATTGCTCAGCGGGAAATCAATCAGACGGAACACGCCGCCGAACGGGACGGCGGGCTTTGCCCGGTCTCTGGTCAAAGGCATCAGACGAGTGCCTTCGCCTCCTGCAAGCACGATGGAAAGAATTTTCGGATTCTTTGCCATGAGAACTCCTCTCCTAGAGCGTCGTTACGACACCGCACACATTGGTCGGTCTGCATCATCGCAAACCACTTACGCACTCAATAATTGCATATTTTTTGCAACATGCAAGGAGTTTGCATCGCGAGTCTTGAAAATTTGCTGACTGTTTCAGTGAACAGCTGTTGAATAGAAGGCCACGGCGCTCGATGCGGCGACGTTAAGACTGTCCACTCCGTGGCTCATGGGAATCTTGACCGTCAGGTCGGCGCGGGAGATGGTGTGATGCGACAGACCGTCGCCTTCGGTGCCGAAAATCAGCGCCAATTTGTCGATATGGTCCTTTTCGCCGTTGTCGTTGTTCAAACGACGAACAAGCTCCTCCAGCGAAATGGAATCGTCTTCAAGGGCCATCGCAACGGTGGTGAACCCAAGATCGCGCAATTCCTGCATGCCGGTGAATGGCCAGTAGTGTTTATCATCTCCGCCAATACGAGTCCACGGAATCTGAAACACCGTGCCCATTGACACGCGGGCGGCGCGCCGATACAACGGATCGCCGCAGGAGGGCGTCACCAACACTGCATCGACGTTCAACGCGGCGGCTGATCGCATGAGGGCTCCGACATTGGTGTGGTCAACGATGTTTTCCATGACCGCGATGCGTCGTGCGCCGCGACACACCTCCTCGACGCTGGGCAGTGGCCAGCGTTTCATCGCGGCTAGGGCGCCACGATGCAAGCGGTAGCCGGTCAGCTGCTTGAGCTGTTCAGGGGATGCCACGTACACGGGAATGTCGGTGCCCCAACGTTGGTCGATGCGTGCGAAGGTTTCCGACATGCCTCCGATCCACGGTTCTTCGACAAGCAGGGAAATCGGTTCCCGATCGGCGGTCAGCGCGCGATCGATGACTTTCGGCGATTCCGCGATGAACAGGCCCTTGCTGGGTTCAAGCTTGTTGCGAAGCTGGATTTCCGTGAGATTCGTGTATGCCGACACGCGCTCGTCGTCAATGGAATCAAGATGGATGAACTGCATGTGATCGATCTTTCGCCGAATAGCTTTCAGATACAAGAAAACCCCTTGTTTCCAAGGGGTTTGCTGGTGTCCGGAGCGGGACTTGAACCCGCACGCCTGTATAAATAGGCACTAGCACCTCAAGCTAGCGCGTCTACCATTCCGCCACCCGGACAGGTGCGTTGCTCAGTGGCAACAAACGAAAACTATAGCAGATGCTCGGTGTGATGCAAGTCTCGGCGTGTCGCGCGGAATTACGCCATTGGTATCCGAGGTGCTGGTAGGCTCTGAAACTATGACTGATGCCCTTTTCCTGCTTGATACGGAACATGATGATGTGCCGGTGAACAGTGACGAATTGAACGCCGGATGGAAATTGACGTTGCCCCAGTCGGTGCGTCGACATGCCATTCAGGCCATGCGTCTGAAAGACGGTGACGAATTGCAGCTTTCCGACGGTAAAGGGCTACGTATCCACGCGGTGTTGCGCGATGCGCAACAAGGAATCGCGGAAGTGTCGAGCTTCGGCAAAGAACCGCAGCCTACCACCAAACTCGCTTTGATCCAAGCGCTGGCGAAAACAGGACACGATGAGCAGGCCATCGACACCGCAACGCAGATCGGTGTGGATGAGGTGATTCCATGGCAGGCTGATCGTTCCATCGCCAAATGGAAGGCGGGTCGCACCGATAAGAAGTGGCGGCAAGTGCTTGATGCCGCCACTGAACAATCCCGACGCTCCTGGAGGCCGGAATTGGGGGAGTGCGTGACCAGCAAGCAGTTGATTGCCATTTGCAAGCGTGCCTGTGTGCACGGCGACATGGTGATTGTGCTGCACCAGGATGCTACCAAAACTTGGAGCCAGCTGGAGGAAGCGATCGCGGTGCTTTCCGACAAATGCTTGCAGGACGGGCGCCAGCGCACCGTGTACGTGGTGGTCGGCCCGGAAGGCGGCATCAGCGATGCTGAAATCGCATCCTTCACCAATGCGGGAGCTGAAGCATGCGTGCTTGGAAGCAATATTCTGCGAGCGTCGACAGCTGGTCCCGTCGCGTTATCGCTGCTCGCACGGGCGTTGGGACGATTCATCTGACGCCACACGCCGGCGAAATGCGGCGGATTATCCCGGTTGCGCAATAGCATGGGTACCGAAGGACAACCAGCATTAAGGAGCATCATGAGCGACAAGGATTGCCTGTTCTGCAAGATCATCGCAGGAGAAATTCCAAGCGAAAAAGTGTATGAGGACGATACCACCTACGCATTCGAGGACATCAATCCGAAAGCCAAAGTCCATGTGCTCGTGGTGCCTCGCAAGCATTATGCGAACGTGGCCGAGCTTGCGGCGGCCGATCCCCAGCAGCTCGCCCACATGGCTCAGGTCGCGCAAAATATCGCCGACCAGGAATTCCACGGTGCATTCCGCCTGATCTTCAACACCGGAATTGATGCTGGCCAGACGGTATTCCACGTGCATGCTCACGTGCTGACCGGCGAAAAGCTTGACGAATAATCTTCCCTTTCCCCATATATCGACGTCAGAAGAGGTTTTGTGGCCACTACTACACGTACCATCGCGATTCCGCAGCAGCTTGACCCGGTGACCGTGCTCGGACCGGTCGACGAGGTCCTTCGGGAAGTGGAACGTGCGTTCCCCGACTTGACCATTATCGTCAGAGGCAACCGCATCGCGATCATGTCACGTTCCAGCAAATCCGAATCCCAAGCCGCACAGGCCGAGCATGTGATCGAAAACATCATCCAAGCCGCATATACGGCTCCGATGGACGCCGATACGGTGCGACGCATGCTCGATCAAAACGTGTTGAAAAATCCTGTGCGTGCTACTCGCCCGGGCCATGGACGTGTAGTGGAGGAACTACGGCTGGCCGATCGGCAACAGGAGCATACCTCCAATCGCGAGAATCATGCGGACCGACGCAAACCGCATGTGCCCGGAGTGATCACCTTTGCGCTCGGCAAGCCGGTGCGTGCCAAAACGGCTGGTCAGATCACATATGTCAATGCCATCGAATCACATACCATCACATTTGCCATCGGACCGGCAGGCACCGGCAAAACATACCTTGCAGTGGCGAAAGCGGTACGCGCATTCCAAGATAGGCAGGTGCGCCGCATTATCCTGACCAGACCAGCCGTCGAGGCGGGAGAAAGCCTTGGTTTTCTTCCCGGCACATTGAACGAAAAAGTCGATCCATATCTGCGTCCGCTATATGATGCGCTTTCTGACATGCTCGGGGCAGACCAGCTCAAGCGCTACATGGACGACGGCACCATCGAAGTCGCACCGCTCGCATACATGCGTGGACGCACGCTCAACGATGCATTCGTGATCCTCGATGAAGCGCAGAACACCACCGAACAACAAATGAAGATGTTCCTGACCCGACTAGGCTTCAATACGAAAATGATTATCACCGGCGACGTGACGCAGGTCGATCTGACAGTACCGAAATCCGGGCTCGCCACCATCGAACGCATCCTTGACGGCATTGACGACATCGCATTCGCCCACCTCAAACCGGAAGACGTAGTGCGACACGCGCTTGTCGGCAAAATCGTCGCAGCGTACGACCGACACGCGGCCATTGCCGGCGACCACAGCAGACACGCCACGGGCAAAACCACATCCAGGCAAACAAGCGAGCAAATCGAAAGGAACGCCGAATGAGCGTCGAGGTAACCAACGAAACCGTCTGGCAAATTGACGGCAAGGTGTTCTCCGATCTTGGCATATGGGTGATGGACCAAATGCGGGTCAGCACGCAATCCGACCTGACCATCATGTTCGTAGACCCCGATCCCATCGCCCAACTGCACATGCGTTGGATGAATCTTGAAGGCCCCACCGACGTGATGAGCTTCCCCATGGACGAGCTGCGCCCAGGAGACGGCCGAACTGTGATGGAAGGCGTGCTTGGAGATATCGTGATTTGCCCGTGGGTGGCTGCGCAGCAGGCGCTCGCGGCCGGACATAACACCATGGAGGAAATGATGCTGCTGACGATTCATGGCATCCTCCACCTACTCGGATACGACCATGCCACCCCAGAACAGGAGCGTCAGATGTTCGGTCTGCAGCGGCAGCTGCTACTCACCTTCTTCGCGCTTCGCCAGGGAGCGGGGACGCAGGCCATCCTTCCGCCGGATACGCCGGACGCGCTCGCCGAATGGGATAGGCAGCATGGCACGGGACGGCAGATCGCCAAATAATGATTGACGTTGCCGGTAGCATATCGTCCGGCATGATGGGGGCTGAATTATGCAGGCAACAATGATTGCGATGATCGTGGTGCTCGCCGTGGTGGCGCTGCTGTTGGTCTGGCTGTCGCTTTCAATGGCCGCGACTGAAGGCGCTGTGGGACGTGTGACCAGGGCGAGCCTGAATAACCTTATTCTCGAAATTCAAACGGATGCCGAGCTTTCGCAATTCATACGCGACAAGAAAATCAGGCGCATTCATAAGGTTCAGCGGTTGGTGGGCGATCGCTATGCCACCGCCGGATCGTGCGCGTTCTTCCGCATCTGCTGCAATGTGGTTGATGGTGTGCTCGTGACGGTGATTGCGGGCATGTTTGAAGCCCCATTGTGGGCTGAATTGCTTGCCGGATTTGTTTTTGCCATCGTCATTGCGGTGATTTCGCTGTTGGTGCGCCCTCGTAGCGCCGGAGCATCCAAGCCAGTCGACATTATGCTGCAGCATGTGGATGCTGTTTCCATTGCGGTTCTATTAACCCCATTCGCAAAAATCGGGGGGCAAAAAGGCGCGAAGCGTCGCGGCAGTGATCTTTCCGACGACGAGGAGCTCGAAAAAATCCAGATCGAACAAGGACGGGCAACCATTGACCGTCTGGTCGAAGCCAACGATTTCGATCCTGAAGTTTCCGAAATGCTACGCAATGTGCTCACGCTTTCCGAAACGCTGACTCGTGAGATCATGGTGCCGCGCACCGACATGATTTGCATCGAGCGAGACGAAACGTTGGAGAATATGCTTAAGCTTTGCTCCCGTTCCGGATTCTCACGTGTGCCGGTCATCGGCGACGATGTGGACGATCTGGTCGGCGTGGCTTATTTGAAAGATGCCGTGCGCGCGACGGCCTTCAACCATGCGGCGATGACACGCGAAGTCGAATCGATAGTTCGTGACCCCATGCTCGTGCCGGAATCCAAGCCGGTCGACGATCTTTTCCACCAAATGCAGCGCACACGCCAGCATGTCGCCATTGTGGTGGATGAATATGGCGGAATCGCGGGCATGGTCACCATCGAAGATGCCATCGAGCAGATTGTGGGCGAACTGGAAGACGAACATGATCGCACGCAACATGCCGATCCGGAACGGATCGGTGACAAGAAATGGAGCATGCCCGCACGCACGCCTATCGCCGACTTGGAAGAGATTTTCGAAATCGACATTGACGAGGATGATGTCGACACCGTTTACGGCTTGCTGACCAAGCTGTTGGGACGTGTGCCGATCGTCGGATCCTCCGCAGTCACTCGAGGCTTGCGCATGACCGCGGTCGACTCCGCAGGACGCCGCAAAAAAGTGTCGACCATTGTGGTGGAGCCGGCCCACGTCGAGGGCGTGGACGAAACTGAAACACGTAACGAAGAACATGCGGATGATGCCGAAAAGGCATCCGACAACGATAAGGATTCCAAAGACAAGCATGACTGACGCAGCAACAACCGAGACGACTTCCGACCATTCCGATTCCGCCACGCCCGTTCCATATCGGTCCGGTTTCGTTGCCGTGGTCGGGCGTCCTAACGTGGGCAAGTCGACGTTGATCAACGCGTTGATCGGTACGCAGATCGCCATCGCATCATCTCGCCCGGAAACCACTCGTAAAGCCATTCGTGGCATTTTAACCACGGATAATGCGCAGATCGTTTTGGTTGATACGCCTGGCATCCATCGACCGCGCACACTACTTGGGCAGCGTCTGAACGATGTTGTGGACGAGTCACTCGCCGACGTGGACGCCGTTGCTTTCCTGCTGCCTGGTAATCAGGAGATTGGTCCCGGCGACAAGCGCATTTTGAGCCGTCTGCGTTCTGATTTCGCAGTCAAGCGAGATGATGGCACATTCAAATGGAAGGTGCCGCTGGTTGCCATCGTTACCAAGATTGACGAATTAAGCCGTGACGGGCTGATCAACAAGCTCATTGAAATCAACGAATTCGCCGACTTCACCGATATTGTGCCAGTCAGCGCGCTGAAGCATGACAATCTTGCGGAAGTCAAGAACGTGCTTATCGAGAACATGCCGGAAGGCCCGCAAATGTACCCGGCCGAGCAGATCACCGAAGAGCGTCCGGAAGAAACCATTGCGGAACTGGTCCGTGGCGCTTTCCTGGAAGAATTGGATGACGAGTTGCCGCATTCACTGGCCGTAGTCGTGGATTCCATCGAATATCCGGAAGACAACGATAGTGGCGAAGCTTACGATGGCAAAGCCCACGTGATTGTGTCGATTTATGTGGAACGCGATTCCCAGAAACCGATCATCATCGGCAAGGGAGCGGAACATCTTGTGCGTGTCAAGAAGAAGTTGCGTACGCCGGTCAACCGTATTGTTGGACAGAAAGCCAAACTCGATTTGCATGTCAAGGTTGCCAAGGGATGGCAGTCGGATCCTAAACAGCTCGAGAAGCTAGGCTTCTGATCTGCTTAGGATCCGCTTCGCAGCGAAGCTGCTCACTTCACCTAAGGACAGTCCACTGGACTGCCCTTTTGACGGTTCAGCCAAACAGCTCGAGAAGCTAGGCTTCTGATCTGCTTAGGCTCCGCTTCGCAGCGATTGCGTGGAAAATAATAAATGAGGTCTGATTCCCGTAGGAGTCAGACCTCATTCTGCTGTTTCGAAGACTACTTCTTCTTGGTGTACATCTGCGTATTCAGCAAAGTGGCATAACGCTTGATGACCTTCGGACGAATCACCTTCATGGAAGCGGTCATCAAACCATTCTCCTGAGTGAATTCCTCCGGCAGAATGATGAACTTACGTACGGACTCCGCACGGGAAACACCTTCGTTGGCCTGATCGACCCACTTCTGCACTTCCGCACGGACGGCGGCATTGTTGGCGGCCTCCTCCATGGGTATGTCGCGATTCAGCCCCTTGCTTTCCAACCACGGACGCAAGGATTCCTCGTCAAGCGTAACAAGTGCGGAAATGAATGGACGCTTGTCGCCAAGCACCAAGGCCTGGGAAACGAATTCGCAACGCTTGATAACCTCTTCGATCGGACCAGGCGAGACATTCTTGCCGCCTGCGGTGATGATGAGATCCTTCTTACGTCCGATGATATACAGGAAGCCGTCATCGTCGATACGTCCCAAATCGCCGGTACGATACCAGCCGTCTTCAGTGAATGAATCCTCGGAGGCTTCCTCGTTCTTGTGGTACTTCGGGAACACGGCGGTACCCTTGACCTGAATCTCCTCATCTTCGGCGATACGCAACTCGAAGCCAGGGAAAGCCACGCCGACGGAACCCTGATGATAGGGCACACCAAGCGGATTGAACGCGCAAGGAGCCGTGGTCTCGGTCAAGCCATAACCTTCATACACGGGCACTCCGGCGCCACGGAAGAACGCCATAAGTTCCGGGTCAAGAGGGGCGCCGCCCGCCACAATCCACTGGGCACGTCCGCCGAGTACCTCACGCAGCGAAGCGTAGACCATCGGATCGAACGCCATACGGCGAGCCTTGGCCAGAGCGCTGGCCTTGCCCTTCGTGCTGACCTCCTTCATGTAATTCTGGGCTGCCACAACGGCTGCGGCGAACGCCACGCCCTTGGCGCCATGTCCGGCCTTCTGCGAGGCCGCGTTATACACCTTCTCAAGAACACGCGGAACAACGATCATGACGGACGGCTTGGCGACCTGAAGATCGGCGATCAGCGTCTTGATACCCTGCGCGATGTAAATATGCAGTTCGCTGGCCACGCAGATGTAGTTGATGGCGCGTGCGAAGGAGTGCGCCTGAGGAAGGAACAACAGCACGTTGTTCTTCTTCTCGTGCAGCAGCTGCGGTATGTATGCCGGAAGATTCAACGCGGTGGTGCAGTAATGCTCATGGGTCATCTCCACGCCCTTCGGCGCGGCGGTGGAACCGGAAGTGTATACGATGGAGCATAGGTCGGTTTTCTTGATGGAATCAATGCGCGCATCGAGCTCCTCGTCGCTTACGCCGGAACCATAGGCCATGATTTCGTCAAGACCGCCGTTTTCGAAGCAGATGATATGTTCCAGCGTCGGGCATTCCTTGTCGGCGTCGTCGGCCTTGGCACGCATATCGGTGGTTTCGACCACCAGCAGACGGGAATCGGAATTATTGACGATATTACGGATCTGCTCCGCGGAATCCGTGTCATAGATCGTGGCGAGCACACCACCGCATGCCATGACGGCCGCATCGAACACATCCCACTCGTATGAGGTACGGCACATGAACGCCACGCCGTCGCCCTTCTTAAGACCGTAATGCATCAGACCTTTGGCGATCTGGCGAATATCGGCGAGCACCTCGTTGCCGGTTTTGGTCACCCATTCGTCGTTCGTCTTATAGGTGTAGAGCGGTTCGTCACCCATACGCTCGGCTCGATCGGCATAAATATCGTAGATGGTGGTGCCCTCGTCCAGCGGCGGCTGACCCTCGGTTTTGGTGGTCAGCAAACCCGTTTCCGGGTCAAGGAACGTGGTGGATGGGAATCCTTCGCCCCACTCGACGGTGTGCGGAAGATCGATATGGCCGTCGGGGGAGATGATGTTGTTCGGATCGTTGTAGTCCGGAGTGTTACCGGAATCGTCGCTGACGGGGTGAACGAAGTCACCGCCCAAACGCAGTGCCTTCTGCGCAAGATTTGCAGCTCGCTTGTTCAAAGAGGTGATGACGGACACGTGACTCTCCTACACATTTAAATCCAATATCTGTAGGAATGATAGACCCATGAATGCGACACGTCACCTTACGGTAGCGTAGGGAAAGTGCGCATCCAGCGGGGCCTGCGTAAAGGAATTGCCATGCGATGCCATTCAATAGGTGAACTTTTCTTCATACAAAGGTGTGACCTACGTTACACTGGTGCGCTGTATCTGTTCATTTTGATTTCTTTAACGAGGAAGAAAGGGCACCTATGGCTGAAACAGCTGAAGCCACCGTGGTCTTCGGAGTTCTCAATGAGACCTCCGAACACGAGTCTCGTGTTGCTCTGACACCGGATATCGTAACGAGGTTGCGTAAATCGGGTGTTAACTGCCTGATCGAATCCGGTGCGGGCGTCGCATCGCATTATGTTGATGAGGATTATAGTAAGGCCGGAGCGCAGGTCGTCTCCGCCGATGAAGTGATTGCGCGTGCCGACGTGCTTGGTTTCGTCGATCGTCCGAGCAGCGCGCTGCTCGGACGCGTTAAGCAGGGTACCTGGATTATCGGTATGCTCGGTTCGTTCACCGACGCCGATTATGTCACTGCGATTGAAAAGGCCGGTCTGGTCGGTGTTGCCATGGAGAAGCTGCCGCGTCAGTTGAGCTCCGCGCAGTCTATGGACGAGATGACTTCTCAGAATTCCGTAATGGGTTATAAGGCGGCCATCGTGGCGGCCAACGCGTACGGTTCGTTCCTGCCGATGATGACCACCGCCGCTGGCACGATCCGCCCGGCCAAGGTACTTATTCTTGGCGCAGGCATCGCGGGTCTGCAGGCCATCGGCACCGCCAAGCGTCTTGGCGCGGTTGTCACCGCGTACGATGTGCGTCCGGCTTCCAAGGGCGAAGTTGAATCCTTGGGCGCGAAGTTCCTGGATCTGGGTCTTGACTTCTCCAAGGGTCAGGGCGAGGGCGGCTATGCCCGTGCGCTGAGTGCCGAAGAGCAGGCCCAGCAGCAGGCTGCCGTCGATCAGAAGGCTGCCGGCTTCGATATCGTCATCACCACCGCCAAGGTTCCCGGCCGCAAGCCTCCGGTTCTGCTGACCAAGGCTGGCGTGGCCGGACTGCACCGTGGCGCTGTGATCGTCGACTGCGCGGCAAGCGACCTCGGCGGCAACGTCGAAGGTTCCACCGTCGGCACCCAAGTCACTGAAAACGGCGTGACCATCATCGGCGCTCCGTACCTGTCAAGCGGCGTTTCCACTACCGCATCCAACCTGCTGAGCCGCAATGTGGCCGATGTGCTTGCGCATTTCGTGCGTGACGGCAAGCTGGCCATCGATCTGAACGAAGAGCTTGACAACGCCATGGTCGTGGCCGGCCGCGGCGAGGAAGCCAAGAAGGAAGGGGAGTAAGCAATGGATATCGTTGTTGCGATTACTCTGTTCGTCCTCGCGCTGCTGATCGGCGTTGAGGTTATCGGCAAGGTGCCGGCCACCTTGCATACTCCGTTGATGTCGGGCGCGAACTCGATCCACGGCATCGTCATCGCCGGCGTTGTTATCGTCGCCGCGCATGCCACCAGCCCGCTCGCCTGGGTGTTCATCTTCCTAGCTGCAGTGCTGGGCACGATGAACGTGGTCGGCGGCTATGTCGTCACCGACCGCATGCTGGAGATGTTCAAGTCCGACAAGGGCAAGAAGAAGGAAGAGGAGGCCAAGTAAATGGGTACCATGGCTGAAATGCTGAGCACGCCGCTCGGCGTCATCGAATGGTTCGTCTATCTGCTGGCCGCCGTGATGTTCGTTATCGGCCTGCACTTGATGAACTCTCCGAAGACCGCTCGCAAGGGCAATATGGTCTCCGCTGTCGGCATGATCCTTGCCGTGGTCATGGCGTTCATTGTGCTGTTCGCAGGTGAGATCTCCAACGGATTCCAGCATGGCGTTGCCGTTGTGCTGCTGATCGCCGGCATCATCATCGGTGCCGTCGCCGGTGTGGTTTCCGCCAAGAAGGTCAAGATGACCGACATGCCGCAGCTCGTTTCCGTATTCAACACCGTGGGTGGCGGCGCCGCCGCGCTTGTGGCTTTGAACGACATTCTGACCTCCGAGGGCACGCCTTCCATCGTGGTGTTGATCACCGCTGGTTTGGGCATCATGATCGGTTCCGTCACGTTCTCCGGCTCTCTGATCGCAGCCGGCAAGCTGCAGGGCATCAAGTGGGTGAAGAAGCTGAACTTGCCGGGCAGGGGCTTCTGGAACATTCTGTTCGCCGTACTGACCGTCGCATCCTTCGTCATGCTGTGCGTGCAGCCGGGCCAGCGTCTGCTGTGGTCCGTGCTCACCACCGTGTTCGCGCTGTGCTACGGTCTCGTGTTCGTCATCCCGATCGGCGGCGCCGATATGCCGGTGGTCATTTCCGTGCTCAACGCCTGCACCGGTACTGCAGTGGCCATGTCTGGCTTGGCTATCAATAACATCGCTCTGATCGTGGCCGGCGCACTGGTTGGTGCCGCCGGTGTGACCCTGTCCATCGCCATGTCCAAGGCCATGAACCGTCCGCTGCTGTCCGTGCTCGCAGGCGGTTTCGGTGGTGCCAATGCCGCCGCTGGCGCTGGTGAGGGTCCGGAAGGCAGCATGAAGGAAACTTCCGCGGACGATCTGGCCGTACAGCTCGTATACGCCGAAAAGGTCATCTTCGTGCCGGGCTTCGGTCTGGCCCAGGCTCAGGCCCAGCGCGAGCTTGCCGATCTTGGTGTGCTCCTCAAGAACCACGGCGTCGAAGTCTCCTACGCCATCCATCCGGTGGCAGGCCGTATGCCTGGCCACATGAACGTGCTGCTCGCCGAAGCCAACGTGCCGTACGAGGAGCTCGTCGATCTGGATGACATCAATCCGCAGTTCCCGCAGGCCAACGTGGCTCTTGTGGTCGGCGCCAACGATGTGACCAACCCGGCCGCACGCAAGCCGGGCACCCCGGTCTCCGGCATGCCGATCCTCGACGTCGACAAGGCCCAGAACGTGGTGGTCATGAAGCGCGGTCGCGGTACCGGTTATGCCGGTATCCAGAACGAACTGTACTTCGAAGACAACACGCAGATGCTTTTCGGCGACGCCAAGGCAAGCCTGCAGGCCGTTATCGCGGCAGTCAAGGAGCTCATCAACTAACAGCTGAAACGTTGCGTTGATGCTTTTCCTGAAAGGTCTCTTCCGGTGAGGGAAGGGACCTTTTTGCATATGGTGATTTTCGTAAGATCAGGTCTGTTGCATGCGAATTGTGAGTTATCCACAGTCGTTATTCGCCTGTGGATATGGGTGGAGTTTTCCACATATCCACAGATTTTCAAGGTTCGGTGGCGCAAGATGATTTGAATATGAGACAGTAGGTGCACCCTACAACAAAGGAGTTGCACATGGCGGAAATAATCACTGGCCCGTTCCATATGGATGAACAGGGATTTTTGGCAACGATCGAAGAACTTATCGAGCGGTTTGATGGATACAGTTCTGGCAAATATCTTGCGGAATTGGGAAAAATCCACGATGAATACGGTGAGATCGGATCTCTTTCGCTTTTTGACGAAAAAGTCTGTGAACTGGGGAAGGAATTATTCTGCAGCACATCATGGGTGGCGAATCTGGCGTGGGCCATGATTTCGTTCGATTATGATCTGGTTGAGCATGATGCGAATTTTCTTGATGGATGCCGTAACATCGTGCGTAAGTACGGTATGAGCGTTTGGCTCTATGAAATGATCAATGACGCTTCGATAGCGGTGGCTTTGCAAAGGCCCAGCAGCAGAATGCCATTCCAGATTGGATTGACCTACACCAAGGATGTGTTTCGGAGAAGCAAGAAAAAGGGTGGAAAATACGCTACCAGCAAAAAGAAGAGACTGGCCTGCATGGCTGAATATTTGCAGGAAGTATATTGGCTGGCCGCGTACAGTCTGCTACGTTGGGGTGAGGAAGAGCCGCGTGCGGCCGATGTTGCGTTGATGGTGCTTGGATATGGCGGTATCGGCATGTGCATGCTGAGGGACGATCCGAAAGTGGTGGATTCCGGATGCGATGAAGACTTCTCCTATCGAAATCTGTGCGACCATCTGCGCGATCTTAGAATTCAAGCCGATCTGGATTATGCTTGCAATGCCGACCTTGCCGAATCCATGTTGCTTGAATATCCCGCGTGTATGGATGCGCGATATCTGTACGATGCGGGGAAAATCGTGGAAGCGTATCGTGCTTTGTGGAACAAGCAGACTGAATCAGCTTCGCAAATCATGGAACGCGTTTACCAGAAGGGCGCGTATCAGGTGACGAACATTTGGGAGGATCCGCTGTACCTGCATGATCTTGCCCTGTCGCTGTTGGGGGCAGTTGGCTCGCGGCCCCTTACTGAAGGGTTCCGGACTCGCGATGACAAGCTGTTCCAGCAGGGAGTGGAAAGTCTGAGACGAACGACTGAATCCGTTAAAGGGATGGGGTTGGCGATGACATTGGGAGGGTATATCTGCTTCCCGGAACCGGAAAGTAGGGATGATGCGCTTTTCGCACCGCGAAAGGAGAAGAAACAATTAATGGACGCCTGTAACGGGCTTAGGGATTTGTCGGCAATGGTTGCGCTCTACCGTTTTCCAAGGGATATCGAATCCCTGCGTGCCACGCGCGCGCTTCTCGCTCATGACGCGAAGGGATATATCGATCTGATGGGTCCATACATGGGAAGCGCGGATGAGACGGGAGGAAACGAGGGGAGGCCGGTTTCAATCGGCGACTGATCGGCCTCTCAGATCGCGAACGTCAAAGCGTATGTATCATGGTTGTGCCGAGATTGAATGGCGGAACGTTCAGATGAACTTTGTCTCTTCGATCTCGGTGCATGCTATGCCGTATTGCTCCAACAATTCGCGAAATGCTTTTACGTATCTATCTGTGGCGAACTTCTGTGTGAATGACAGACAGAAGTTCTCGTTTACGTAATTCACTTCCACCAGCGTGGACGTCCAATCCGCATAGGCGTAACAATTTTGGACATGCCGTGCCAAAGAACCCCGATCGAACATTCCTGTATAACTGATGTCAGCCGTTGAACGTCGCATGCTGATAACTTGTCTGCACATCTGTTTCTGGTCTTCCAGATTCGGCAGGCTCTCAAGATAGTGATTCAGCCAAGTGGTTCCTGCCAGTTTGGGAATCAGTGTTTCAATATCGCACTCGTCTACCTGTTCATGGGGTATTTTCAGCTTGATCCGGCAGATGCGGCCCTTGGCACAATCTTTGCACAGACCATCAGTGTGATCGTCGCGCTGGTGGTGATTCGTTGCAAGCAGAAAGGCGTTCGTTTAAGGAAGGCTGATTTCAAGCCGAATCGCAATATGTTGGGCGGCATTCTCAGCATACGGACGTTCGTATATCGGCTTCATTACCCTGCCTTACTTGGAAATCGTATCGTCAAGGTGCGCAAACAGTGGGCGAGCCAGCCATGCCAAGGGCAGTGATGCCAGCGCTGAAATCAGCAGAATAAGCCAAACCGTGCAACGTGCGTGCAGCCATCCGTAAAGCATTTGCCCGAGTGGCTGGGCGCATATCGTCAATGATGAAATAATGGCCATGACCTTGCCTGTAAGCGCGGTTGGTGTCCTCATCTGAATAGATGGTACGAGAATGAGGTTCAAGAAATCAACGGCGATTATGACTACCGCAGTGCAGAGCACCAGCATGATGAGCTTGGTTTGCGTTGAACATGGAAGCAGGAAGGCGATGGCCGGCGGAAGCAGCATAAGACTTTCCACGAACAACAACGAAGGGGCGTTTCGTGATTCCAAACGGTTGGCGAAACACCCAGCGATGAATGTTCCCGCTATGCCGGCAATGCCGATAATGCCATCGCATAGACCATATGTCGCCGCATCGTAGCCTAACGTAGTTCGAATAATGTAAGGAAAGCTTACTGAACTGAATCCAGTCAGTATCAGATTGATCCATGTGCAAACACCGGCTAATCGTGCTACGGTCGGCTCCTTGCGAAGCAGGAAAGCGGTCGCCGAATGCATATCGCCAATGATGACGCCGAGCAGGCAGATGCCGGCATCATCTTGATTCGATAGGGGCTTCGCGAGTCTGATGAAGCATTCAACCATGGCTGCCGACAGAAGACATGCTGCGGTGATGAGCATCATCGATCGAATGCCGACCAGCCCGTACATCATGCCACCTAGGAAACTCGGGAGTAATTGGCTGAGCTGCTGCACTTGGTTGATGATGGCCGCGCCTCGGCGAAGGTCAGTGGAGGACTCTCTTCCGATGATTTGTGGCAGTGCGGATTGCACGACGGGAGTTTCCATGGCATCGAGTACTGCCAACACTACCTGCATGATGGCGATGGCGAGAATGTTGAATCCGGATAGTGCGAAAAACACAGTCGCGAGCAGTGTGACGATTCCTGAGATGATATCGAGCGCCACCATCATGGCACGTTTGCTTACTCGGTCGGCCATAACACCTCCGAATGGGCTAATAAGTATGGTCGGGATGACGGATATGGCCAGCACGGTGGCGAAGGTCGTGGATGATGCGGTTTCGTCCAGTACCCACATGGACATGGCAAATCGGAGCATGGTATTGCCGAACAAGGAAATGCCTTGACCGAGTACAAGCAGGATGAAGTTTGCGGAGCGCAAGCTGGATTGGAGTGTCTTTGCTGACGAGTTTTTCATGACTATTCCTTTCGATACCGACTGACGGTATGTAAAAAAGGTACAAATAAAGACAGATTGACATTGCCGAGCTTTTATTGCGGATTGCTGGCGAGTAGGAAGAAGCCTTCCGCAAGCCGATCTTCCATATCGCTGTCGTGATCGATAAGTGGAACTCCGAGCGAGTCCATAATCAATCCAAGACAGTGGATGCGATGCTTGAATTCACTTAGGGTAGTGATGGGGTAGAAGTTTGGGGCTAGCCAGTAATTGAACAGCAGTGAAAAAAGTTCCGCGGCTTCTTGAGGGTATTCGGTTGTGATTGAACCGTCCCTTAACCCCTCCTGGATGAAGTCGTACGCGATTTTGGTGCTGTCGGTTCGCCAGATGCGAAGATTTTCGGCGAGAATTTTCGGGTCGTTCAGCAGTGGAAACGCATCGCGCATGAGGGTCATATGTTCGGTGTCGGTAATCTGCATCATGAGCGAATTGCGTAGTTTCTGCAATCCGTTTCGTGAGCCATCCTCTTGATTTGCTTGGGGAAGAAGTCGTTCGTTGTCGGAATCTATCAGCGCATGCAGCATCGCTTCTTTGTTTTTGAAATGATGGTAGATAGCGCCTTTGCTGAGGTCTTCGAGCTCGTCAAGAATATCTTGAATCGTAGTGCGCTCATACCCCTTTTGCGCGAACAGCTTTTTCGCGGCGTCAAGGATTCGCTGTCGTGTCACCTCAGGGTGCGCATTGCGCGCCATATGCCTCTCCTTCAATGATGGAGTCGAATACACCAACATTATACATACCGTTGGTCGGTATGGTATGTCGGATATCTCCCAGCTCGGTCGAAGAGGTACCGAAAGAATCTCTGCAGATTTCTGCAAAGAAACCTGAATCTGCGTTGCCGGGGTGCGGGTTGTCTGTCTTTTCTGCGGTTGGTGCATGGTTGGGTGTCCAAGGTCAACTTGAGTGAGTGACGGCTGGTTTCCCGAAGGGAATAAGACCCTGGTTCCTATATGCCTTTTTATGGCATGGGGCTTTCGGTGAAGAACGATTGCATCCGATGTGAAAAATCCCACAAATCCGGCCCACGTCCTGCTCTAGAACTTCAAAACTGTTGCCAATACTGGAAACACGCCGTATATAGTGTTTGAAAATGTGACGAGACACTGTATGTTGTGGTCTTGATTTTTATTTTCGTTCGGATAATGTGTGCCACATACCAACGACGTACGGTCGTGAAAGGATGTGGAACATGAACATTACGTTATACACCAAAGCAAACTGCCCGCAATGCACGGCGACGAAACGCCAATTGGACAAACGAGGCCTTCCCTATACGACTGTCGACATTACGGCCAACGCACGTATTTCCGACAGATTGCGGAACGAAGGATGGCGGCAGATGCCAGTCATCATCGCAGACGACGAATCCTGGTCCGGGTATCGTCCCGACAAAATCCACGAGCTGGAGGCTCGCTGCCGGTGAGCGCGTTGGTGTACTTCTCGTCGGCATCGGGCAATACGACACGCTTCGTCGAAGGATGCCGATTGGATGAATTCGGCATCCATACAATGCGCATCCCGCTGCGGCCGGACGAGCCGGAGCTGCATGTGGATGAGCCCTACGTCTTGCTGACACCTACATACGGCGGAGGAACAATCGGCAAAGCAGTGCCCGTGCAAGTCAAACGATTCCTCAATGATGAACGCAACCGCAGTGGCATCATCGGAGTCATCGCATCGGGTAACACCAACTTCGGCGAAGCCTACGGCATCGCGGGCGACATCATAGCGGCTAAATGCCGCGTGCCGCTACTCTACCGGTTTGAACTGATGGGCACTTCAGAAGACACCGCGACCGTGCGCGAAGGACTGCGCAGATTTTTCGACGAATACACACAACAGGAACAACGATAACCATGCCAGAAGATTCAACGACACCACACGCAGCAACCGACGTCATAGCCTCCTACGATCGCGCCCATGACTGGCACTCGCTCAACGCGATGCTGAATCTCTACGACAAGCAGGGGCGCATCCAATTTGATAAAGACATCCAAGCCGTACGCGAGTACGTCGAAAAGCACGTGCTGCCGAACACCGTCCGTTTCAACTCCACGCAAGACAGACTCAGCCGGCTCATCGCAGACGGCTATTACGACGAATCCGTATTTGCCCAATATGATGCCGAATTCCTTGACAGGTTTTACCGCAACGTGGATGACTGCGGATTCGAATTCGATACATTCCTCGGAGCTTTCAAGTTTCACCGCTCATACGCATTGAAAACCTTTGACGGCAAACAGTACCTGGAGAACTTCCCGCAACGCGCGGCCGCCGTTGCGCTCGCGCTTGCCGCCGGCGACCATGCGGCCGCCGAATCGTATTTCGAAGAACTTATATCAGGACGTTTCCAACCGGCGACGCCCACTTTCCTCAACCTCGGCAAAGCGCAGCGCGGAGAGGCGGTCAGCTGTTTTCTCGTACGTATCGAAGACAACATGGAGTCCATATCGCGTGGCATCAACGCCGCATTGCAGTTGAGCAAACGAGGTGGAGGCGTCGCGCTGTTGCTTAGCAATCTGCGCGAGGCCGGCGCGCCCATCAAGCGCATCAAACACCAGTCCAGCGGCGTTGTGCCTGTGATGAAACTGCTTGAGGACTCTTTCAGCTACGCCAACCAGTTGGGCGCTAGACAGGGTGCCGGTGCGGTGTACCTCAACGCTCATCATCCGGACATCATGCATTTCCTCGATACCAAACGCGAGAACGCGGATGAGAAGATCCGTATCAAATCTTTGGCTCTTGGAGTAGTGATACCCGACATCACATTCGAGCTGGCGAAGAGACACGAACCTATGGCCCTGTTCAGCCCATATGACGTCGAACGCGTCATGGGTAGACCCTTCGCCGATGTTTCCATCAGCGAAAACTACCGGAATATGGTGGACGATGAACGCATCGGGAAAACCTACATCGACGCACGAGAGTTCTTCATGACTTTGGCCGAATTGCAATTCGAATCCGGATACCCGTACATGGTGTTCGAAGATACTGTGAACCGAGCCAACCCGATCGACGGACGAATCGCCATGAGCAACCTGTGCTCGGAGATCCTCCAAGTGCAGGAGCCAAGCACCTATCATGAGGATCTGTCCTACAATCACGTGGGACGTGACGTGTCCTGCAATCTTGGATCGCTCAACATCGCCAAAGCGATGGACGGTGATTTGGGACGAACCGTGGAACGTGCGATTCGCGCACTGACCTCGGTGTCGGAACATACGGACATCGCGTGTGTGCCATCCATCCGACGCGCCAACGACGAAGGTCATGCCATCGGCTTGGGACAGATGAACCTCCATGGATTCCTTGCCAGAGAATCGATCATGTACGGTTCGCCGGAAGCCCTCGACTTCACCGACATGTACTTCATGACCGTTGCGTACCATGCCTACCGTGCCTCGCATGAGCTCGCAGTCGAACGCGGAACACGGTTTGTAGGCTTCGAACGGTCCGCCTATGCGAAGCCTGCAGGCGCAGGCAACTATTTCGACAAATATACGAACGGCGAGCGCTCGCTGGCGCCGAAGACCGGGAAAATCGCGTCGCTGTTCGCGCGGCGGGGCATCCATATCCCCGACGAGGATGATTGGCGTCGTCTGCGTGACGACATCATACGTGACGGTATCTTCAACCAATATCTACAGGCCGTGCCGCCCACCGGGTCAATTTCGTACATCAATCATTCCACGAGCTCCATCCATCCCATCGCCTCGAAAATTGAGATTCGCAAGGAAGGCAAGATTGGACGGATCTACTATCCAGCTCCGTATATGACCAACGACAATCTCCAGTATTTCGCGGATGCGTACGAAATCGGATGGAAGGCCATTGTTGATACGTATGCCGAGGCAACGCGGCATGTCGATCAAGGCCTGTCGCTGACCTTGTTCTTCCCCGATACGGCGACTACCCGAGATTTGAACAAGGCGCAGATTTATGCATGGCGCAAAGGCATCAAAACGCTATATTACATCCGCATTCGTCAGCAGGCGTTGTCTGGCACCGAAGTACAAGGCTGCGTCAGCTGCATGTTGTGAAACCTGTGACTTGAAAGGAAAAGAAAAGACATGTCTCGTTTGGTTTACCGCGCGATGCTTCGTCTGACGGCTCCGGACGAATACAGGCGGTTATACGGCCGCGAAGATAAGACGACGATTAGAAAGGACGACCATCATGGCGCCGATATCCGTACCTCGACAGAGGATTAAGCTCATTGACCGTGTGAGTGCCATCAACTGGAACAAACTTGAGGATGACAAGGACCTTGAGGTATGGGACAGGTTGACCGGCAATTTTTGGCTGCCGGAGAAAGTGCCCGTCTCCAATGATCTGCCCGTTTGGCGCACAATGAGCGAGGCCGAGCATACGTTGACCATGCGCGTGTTCACCGGTCTCACCTTGCTTGACACCATCCAGGGAACCGTTGGCGCGGTCAGCCTCATACCCGATGCGCTTACCCCGCATGAGGAAGCCGTCTATACGAACATCGCGTTCATGGAGTCAGTGCACGCCAAGAGCTATTCCTCGATTTTCTCCACCTTGTGTTCCACCCGACAGATCGACGAGGCGTTCTCTTGGAGTGAGGAGAACGAGTATCTGCAAAGGAAAGCGCGCATCGTGCTCGACTATTACGAGGGGGATAGTCCCCTCAAGCGCAAAGTGGCCTCCACGCTGCTGGAATCGTTCCTGTTCTACTCAGGCTTCTATCTACCGATGTATTTCTCCGCGCATGCCAAACTCACCAACACCGCCGACGTGATCCGTCTGATTATTCGCGACGAAGCCGTGCATGGTTATTACATCGGATACAAATATCAAAAAGGGCTTGAGCGGGTCAGCGAGGACAAACGCGGCGAACTGCGCGACTACACCTACGACCTGCTCAACGAGTTGTATGACAACGAGGTGGAGTACACGCGCAGTCTCTACGAGCCTGTCGGATTGACGCAAGATGTCGAAAAGTTCCTGCGATACAACGGCAACAAGGCGTTGATGAATCTCGGATATCCAGCGCTTTTTCCACAAGAGATCTGCGACGTGAACCCGTCGATCCTTGCCGCGTTAAGTCCGAACGCCGATGAGAACCATGACTTCTTCTCCGGTTCGGGAAGCTCGTACGTAATGGGCAAATCAGTCGAGACCGACGACGATGACTGGGATTTCTGACTGTATCCCAGACAACCCCGAGGAAAGCAGCTACGGGAAACCGTCACGGGCGAGTTCGCGTCGGATCATCCACGCAGATATCTGCCCGTGACGCTGTCAGGACAGGCACGGACCGTTTCCGGTGTTCCCTCGCATACGATGCGACCGCCGGCCATGCCTCCGCCCGGACCCATGTCGATGAGATAATCCGCATTCGCGATTACATCAAGATCATGTTCGATTACTACAACTGTCGCCCCAGAAGCCACCAACGAGTCGAACACGCGTAGTAATACCAGCACATCCAACGGGTGTAGCCCGATCGTCGGCTCGTCGAACACGAATACCGAACCGGACTGTCCGCGTCCCATTTCGCTGGCCAGCTTCAGCCGTTGCGCTTCGCCGCCTGATAACGCAGGAGTCGGCTCGCCAAGTGTCAGATACCCCAGGCCAAGCTCATGCAGTGTGGCCAGTTTCGATCGAACGGGGCGTAGGAAATCCAATAGAGGCATCATCTCGTCGACGCTTAGCAGCATCAATTCCGGCAGTGAACGGGCGACGCTGTCCGCGCAAACCAATCGAATGTCATCGGCGGTCTGTGCATACCGTGTCCCATGGCAATCGGGACACGTGACGTCAACATCGGGCAGGAACTGCACGTCCAACGAAATGGTACCGGTTCCATCGCAAGTGGAGCAGCGCAACTTGCCCGTGTTGTATGAGAATGCGCCAGGTTTGAGATTCTTCTTATGGGCATCGGAAGTCTTCGCAAACGCACGACGCAGATCATCGTGAACACCGCAATACGTCGCCACGGTCGAACGGATGTTTGCTCCAATGGGCGTGGCATCGATCAGTTCCACTTTCGAAATGTCATCCGCGTCAATCAGACGAATCGAGCTCGGGAAAACGGTACCATCAGCGGCCGAGCGCAACGCAGGGACCAGTGCCTCCAACACCATCGTCGTCTTACCGGAACCCGACACGCCAGACACCACAGTGAGACGTCCTCGCGGAATGTCCACCAATAACGGATGCACCGTATGCACGGTATTCGTCTCCAAATGAATCCGACCCTTGGCGAACATCGCATCTAAGTCAATCTGCGGCCGCGACCGCTCATGTATTTTGCCACCATCACGCAGAAAAGGCGCTATCTGAGAACCAGGTGCCGTCATGACATCCGCCACCGCACCCTGAGCGATCACATGACCACCTTCGGCACCGGCCGTTGGACCCATCTCCACCAAATGATCCATCGCGGCAAGCACACGGGTATCATGATCGACCACAACCACCGAATTGCCGTCAGCCACCAAATCGCGCATCACGCCCAACAGTCCATCCACATTCGCCGGATGCAATCCGATAGACGGTTCATCCAGCACATACAGCACGCCTGTAGTGCGGTTACGCACCGAACGGGCCAACTGCACACGTTGGCGCTCGCCGGTGGACAGTGTCGCACCTGCGCGGTCAAGCGACAAATAGCATAATCCGAGTTCCACGAGCCGCTCGGCCGTATCCTCGAACGATTCGCAGATGGCTGTGGCCATCGCACGCATCTCCTGCGGCAATGACTTAGGTACTGAACGCACCCAACGTATCGTTTCGTCAAGTGTCATCGCCGTGGCTTGTGCCAGATCAATACCGAGAATCTGCGGTTGACGAGCCTGCTGTGAAAGCCTCGTACCGAAACAATCCGGACATGGTTGCTCGCTGAGGAATCTCGACACGCGTTTGATACCCTTCTCATCCTTGGCTTTGGCGAGCGCGTTCTCCACGGTATACACGGCGTTGAAGTACGTGAAGTCAAGTTCGGCGAAATCATTGCCTTTCTTCGGTTTGTATAGAATATGCTTCTTGACGGCCGGGCCGTTGAACACGATGTCCCGCTCGGCGTCGGTCAGCTGGTTGAATGGAATGTTCGTACGCACTCCCATCGCGCCGCACACCTGCTTCATCAGATCCCACATCAACGATCCCCATGGTAATACTGCGCCGTCGTCGATGCTTTTGGTCTCGTCTGGCACCAGGGAAGCACGGTCGACGATTCGCACGATGCCTGTTCCGGAGCAGGTCGGGCATGCGCCGGCGGAATTGAACGACAGCTGTTCGGCGGATGGTGGGTGCATGAGTTGGTTGCAGGATGCGCATCGTATAGGTAACTCGGCCGCCACGTTCATTGTGGGATGGTTGCGTACGCCACAATGCTCGCAGACATGCGAGGCGCAACGGGAGAACAACAGACGCAGACTGTTGAGCAGCTCCGTCATCGTGCCGAACGTGGATCGCACGCCGGGCACTGAAGGTCTTTGATGGAGGGCGAGAGCCGCGGGCACATGACGTATGTCGACTACCTGCGCTCGACTCGCTTGGGTGAGACGTCGCCTGGTATACGTCGACAAAGCCTCCAGATAACGTCGGGATCCTTCAGCGTATAGCACACCTAAAGCGAGAGAGCTCTTTCCGGACCCGGAGATACCGGCGATGCCGACTAATTTGTTCAACGGAATGTCGACGTCGACGTTCTTGAGATTATGTACGCAGGCACCGCGCACTTCGATGCGGGACGGCGGGAAAGCTCCAGATGATTGTTCCATACCCACTACAGTACCTGTGTGGCGGAAAACACGCGGGCAGGGGAACCTTGTTCGTCATGGTATTGCTGCAATTGTGGTATCTGATCCATATATTCGACCGCAACGGAGGGGATGCCATTGTTTTTCACGGCTACCGTCAGCGTACGTGAATCGGAAGGCGATGCGGTGGAATACGGGGAAATGGATTGGGAAAGGAAGGAATCATATACATCGTATATATCAATGGGAAGAAGTTCGCCGGGGAGCGGAACCAAAGTCTGTTCCCCGGCGCAGGGCGGCTAACAAGCGAATGCCCAGAACATCCGCATAAAGCGTTGATGGGCTCATCCGCCGTGTCAGCGTGTTGAACGATGTATCATGCCGCTCAACATGATGATAAGGCGTTGGCGCCCTTGCCTTTCGTGGCGAGCGTCACGGCGATGATGGACGCGAGAGCGACGGCGTACAGTACGGTGATGATCGGAATCAGCGCGCTGTATCAGTGGGCCGCATCCGTCGTATGAGAGACGACGAAGGATGCCAACTGGTTGCCGGACAATCCGGCGAACGCCCACGCGCTCAAAGCCAGTCCGTGCACGGTGGACACTGACTTCATGCCAAAGTGCTGCTCAAGCAGCACCGGCAGCGTTGAACACGGCATCGACGGTCAGGATGACGCTGATGCTTCCCGCGATGGCCTTGGCCAGACCGAATCCCGCGACGGCGATGCCGGTGGCGAGACCTTTGGCGAACCACAGCATTAGGTTCTTCACCGGCGTCAGATAGCCGACGCCCAATCCAATGCCCATGATTACGCCATAGAAGATGAGCACGCCGGGGGCACTCCGCCGCGATACTGGCTCCGGTACCGGCGAACCTGCAGGCGAAGCAGACCGTCGAGATCAAAGCCGATTTCTTGATGTCCTTTTCGACGAAGGGTCCAAGGAAGGCGGCCGACATGCCAAGGATGTTGATTGGCCATGTAATATTCGTTCCTCTCTGTTGTTTGTTCGCCCTGCGACGAACAAACAACAAGATAATGGTGAAGTATTCCGTGGCCTTGAGCGTGCCGGGAGGCGGCAGAAGTGGGTAAGCCGTTGATTTCATTGGATTTTCCAACAAATGAACATTGTGTATGTTCACCTTGGGGATAAGCATGAGGAAAATCTCATGTGAACCTTGACACAGTTTTCATGGCTCACAATTCGAATGCGCGTTTGATGAAGGCATTGACGGTGTTCCAATACAGTTCGGGATCCACGACGGATGCTTCCATATGGCGTGCGTCGGGAACCATGAGCTTTTCTCGATCGATGCTCGAGCACGCTTCGTAATTGATCTTGAGAAAACGTGAGCTCACGATGTCGTCCTGCTCGCCATGAATGAACAGCATCGGAATGACAGTATGTCTGAGCGACTGCAGACAGGTGGCTTCCGAAAAATCGTACCCTGCATAATGTTTGCAGAACAATCCCGCGGCATCCACACATACCGCGGCAAGCGGTTTCGGCAGACGCGACGAATGCCGAAGGCTGTCGATGAACACCATGCGCGCAGACGTGTAGCCGCTATCGACAATCGCGGACACCACATTGCGCGGCAGACGCGGGTCTCCCGTCGTCATCATCACCGTTGCCGCGCCCATCGAACCGCCATACAGCAGGATACGGGCGTCGGCGTCACTCGACGCGATAAGGTCGATCCAATTCAGTAGATCATTGCGTTCAAGCCAGCCCATGCCGACGTACCGTCCCTCGCTCAAGTCTTGGGCACGCTGTGACGGAACCAATACGGTGAAGCCCATGCGGGCGTAACGATGTGCCCATTTCGCGGTTTCCTCCGGTACACCGGTATAACCATGCATGCAGATTGCGTACAGGTGTGGTTTTGGCGCAGTGCAATCCGGATCGAACAGCCATCCATGCAGTCGAAGTCCATCATCGCTGGTAATCGTCACAGGCTGTTTAGCTTGCGCGAACCATTCTCCTGCTTCCTGTGCCTCACCCTGCTGAAGTTTTTCGATACGCTCCGGCGCAATCAGCGATTGATGGAAAACGGAACGTTTCCATTGCGTATCGATGCAGAAATGGAACAGGTATTTCGCAGTCGTAGCCAACGATGCGATACAGGCAGCCGTCACGGCTCCCGTGGCGATGCAAATGTCGCGAACGATTGTGTCATTGTCATGCTTCATTGCTGTCTCGTTTCCTTGCGATTGACGGATTGTTCACAATTACTATCGATTGTACGTGCGTACGGCGTTTTCGTGGGCTTTGACAGATTTTTTCATTTTTGATGTGAGACGTTTTTCGATAATGTCCGCCCTCGCCGTATACTGGTTAACTGTTGTCTTGGCGAGGGAAGCGTATGGCTTCCGTAATCGACTCGGCGTGTGATTGTAGGCTCCTTGTGGGTTGATTCACGGCTCGTTGATGCGTCGAAACAGAATGAACGAATAAAACATAAGGAGAAATAGCCCATGGCTACCACCATTACCCTCGAAGGCGCTGCCCGTACCGAGTTCGGCAAGGGCGCTGCCCGCCGCATGCGCGTCGCCAACCTTATTCCGGCCACCGTGTACGCAGGCGGCGAAGAGCCGGTCTTCGTGCAGCTGCCGATGAAGGAAACCACTCTGTCCCTGCGTCACACCAACGCTCTGTTCACCATCAAGTTCGGTGACGAGACCAAGATGGCCGTCGTCAAGGACGTTCAGCGCAACCCGGTGAAGCGCATCGTCGAGCACGTTGACTTCTACGAGGTCAAGGCCGGCGAGAAGATCGACGTCGAGGTGCCGGTGTTCGTCGAGGGCACCCCGAAGGGCGCTGCCGTCGCATTCGTCGACATTCAGGAGCTCAAGGTTCGCGCCGATGTCGCCAACCTGCCGGAGAAGATCGTGGTCAACGTTGACGGCCTGACCGACGGTTCCAAGGTCTTCGCCAAGGACGTCGTGCTGCCGGAAGGCGTTGTGCTCGACGTTGAGGATCCGGAAGAGTCCGTCGTCACCGTCGAGGTGCCGGAAGACGCTGCCGATGAGGCTGCTCCGGTCGAAGCCGCTCCGGCTGAAAACGCTGAGTGAGTTCAGTTAGCTTAAGGAAGTTAACTTTCATCTTACGGTTTTGAAAAACCGTAAGAGATGATGAAAAGCCCATGTGCTCAGACGCGCGTGGGCTTTTTCGTACCCGGCAACACCCGTTCTATGAGCTGGAAGGCATACGAAACTGACGGCGCATCCTGCATTTCTTACGCAATATTGGTACAACGGGTGGATACGGGCTATACGCGCCTATACATTCAGTGAACCCGTATGGCACTGTCGGGTGCGAGGGGAACGTTTGCGTACTGCCGGAGACGGACTGCGTGACGATCCGTTTTCCCGGCAGCCATCCTGATGCCGCACATTAATGGACTATATCGAGAATCATCATTTGACGGTGGTAGGCTTCCCACGTGAGATCACACTGATCGACAATGATCTGACGCAGGATTCCAGCAAATACGTGACATGCATCAGCATTCCAATCGAATAACGACTAGCATGACTGACGGTGCACGGAAACAATGCACGAGAGACAAAGTGAGACGGTGCGGAAGAGAGAAACATTTGAATAAGCATATTATTCGGCTTGATGTGGTGACGGTGGTATTCCTTGGCGGATGCGTCGGCACGGGACTGCGGTATGCGAGCTCGTCCATTGCGGACGTGGGCGGCTTCCATGTCGGTACGTTCGCGGCCAATATGGTGGCCTGCTTCGTATATGCGGCGCTTTCCGCATGGCTGGGATCTTCCAGCCTGTTGAAAGGCCGTGCAAAAGAATACGTGAATCGTGGATTCGGCATGGGCATGTGCGGAGGCCTTTCCACCATGTCCACGCTCGCATTGGAAGAATTCATGATGATTGACGATCACGCGATTCCCAGAGTCCTCACCTATTGCTGCGTAACGTTCATTGTCGGTTTTTCGCTCGCCTACGCCGGTGCCTTATGCGGTTCGTGGTTGGCGGAACGAAACAAAGACGGACATGCTGACAAGGAGGCGATCCGATGAGCGCAATGCTTGCGATCGGCGTATGCGCATGCGGTGGCGTCGGCGCGGCCGCACGCTATATCTGCGATTCGTATATCAAGGCATTATGGCGCAAAACGTTCCCGCTTTCGACGTTTGCCATTAATGTTGTGGCCGGTCTGCTTGCCGGCTTGGTGTCGGGATTGTTCGCGGCGAACACCATAAGCCCCGACTGCCGCCTACTGCTCGCAACAGGATTTCTCGGCGGTTTCTCAACGTTCTCAACCATGATGAACGAGACGGTTACGCTCCTGCGCAATGGGAAAATCGCTTGTTTCATCGGTTATGCTCTGGCTTCGATCGTCGTGCCCGTCATGGCCGTTGCGTGCGGTTACTGGCTGGCCTGAGCCAACGTAAACGTGATTCCAAAATCACGTCCGAATGCAGAGACTGGCTTAAGTTCACGCGTAGCATGCAACTACGCTCGGGGCTATCGAAATCACGTATACCGATGAAAAGAAGTTCACCAAAGAACAGACGCAGCAACTGTTCCGATCCGTCGGATGGGTGTCAGGCAAATATCCGGAACGTCTGTACAAGGCTCTGATGGGATCGTCCACCGTGTTCAGCGCATGGGACGGCGACCGCTTGGTAGGCTTGGTGCGCGTACTCGATGACACTGAGATGGTGGCTTATATGCATTACGTGCTGGTCGATCCGGAATATCAGGGTCATGGCATCGCAGGCCACCTGGTGGGCATGGTCAAAGAGAGATATCGCGACTACCTTTATATTGAAGTCATGCCGGAAGAAAGCAAGAACGCCACCTTCTACCAGAAGCACGGCTTCTCAATCATGGAAGACGGCGCGGCCATGCAGATCTGCAATCCGGGAGAACGCCGCTGAAACAAGCATCGTGACGTCAACAATCTTATTGCCCCCGTCTAATGACGGGGGTATTGCTTTTTCGAGTATCCGCCAATACATCGGAGGGTTGGCTTGCATGCTTCACCCGAAAGGATCGCAGCATGACCGAAAGCGACGAACGGAACACGCAGAACGCGACGAGCGTTGGGAAGGCTGCGTTTCCAGCGCCTTTCGCCATGAAGTCTCCTCACCCCAATAGGCGACAGCGGCATGTTGTACTACGACGTCGAAACTACTCGCCCCATCATTCTCACCCACATCCCGCTGTCAGAGACCTGAACGTCATAATGGTGTTTTGGGGAATGAGGCACAGTCATTTTTTGAACAATTCAGAATACGTTCCGAGTCTATAGAGCATCAATCAGGCGTGAGGGCGGCAACTTTTTCGCAGGATGTTTCTTCCTATCTCATATCGCGAACGCTTGTAATCGAAAGAGATTATGATGTGGGAAAGTTACTAACCAGAACCGGTGCCACAAGCACTGGGATACCAACAACCGCGGGCCGCTTTCGGGCGGCTGCAACAAGAAGAAGTAAAGAATGACTGAACAGAATCATCACGATCCGGCAGAGCTTGACAAGCTCACCGAGAAGTTCACCGTGCTCCCGAACGAAAACCCGGCATCCGACGCCAAACGTGCCGAACTCATCGACAAGCCGGCATTCGGTCAGGTCTTCTCCGACAACATGGCCCACATGACTTGGACCAAGGGCGAAGGCTGGGGAGACCGCCGCATCGAGCCGTATGCGCCGCTGAAGATGGATCCGGGCGCATCCGTTCTGCACTACGCTCAGGAATGCTTCGAAGGTCTGAAGGCCTACCGTCATGCCGATGGCTCCACCTGGCTGTTCCGTCCGGATGCGAACGCCGAACGTTTCCAGAACTCTGCCAAGCGTCTGTACCTGCCGGAACTGCCGATCGACGATTTCATCGGTTCCGTGGCCGCCCTCGTCAAGCGTGACGTGAACTGGGTTCCGACCCGCCGCGAGTACACCCTGTACATGCGTCCGTTCATGTTCGCTTCCGAGCCGTTCCTCGGCGTGCGTGCTCCGCAGGAAGTGGACTACTGCGTGATCGCATCCCCATCCGGCCCGTACTTCCCGGGCGGCGTGAAGCCGGTCAGCATCTGGGTTGAAGACAAGTGGTTCCGCACCGGCCCTGGCGGCACCGGCTTCGCCAAGTGCGGTGGCAACTACGCCGCATCCCTGCTGGGCGAATACACTGGCATCGACCACGGCTGCGAGCAGGTCTGCTTCGTCGACGCTGCTACCAAGACCTACCTCGAGGAGCTTGGCGGCATGAACATGATGGTCGTGCACAAGGACGGCCATGTGGAGACCCCGTCTCTGACCGGCAACATTCTGCCGGGCGTGACCCGTCGCTCCCTGATTCAGCTCATCCAGGACAACGGCCACGACGTGGTCGAAACCATGATCGCTCTGGACCAGTTGCTCGAAGACATCAAGTCCGGCGAAGTCACCGAGGTGTTCGCTTGCGGTACCGCAGCCATCATCACCCCGATCGGTCGTTTCAAGTCCGAGAAGTTCGACGTGACCGTTGCCGACGGCAACTCCGGCGAATTCACCGTGAACCTGCGCAACCAGCTGCTGGGCATCCAGCTTGGCGAGATCGAGGATCCGCACAACTGGATGTGGAAGGTCTGCTGATTTTTCGCGACTGACTTATAGTTCAAAGTCCGCCGAGGGGCGGGGAACATGGTATTCGACACACTCAAGGCCGTTCGGCCAAGCCTACGGTCGAACACCATGTTTCCCGCCCCTCGGCTTATTGTGTACGATGGGAAGTCGCGAAATCCGAGAGTGAGGGAAGTGAGGGAAGGGAAAAGGATGGGAAAGCATGTCGGTGGCGTTGGAGAGTAATGCCTTCTTTTGGGGGATTGAATATTTGGCGACGTTCTGCTGCGGCATGTGCGGCGGACTTGCCGCCGTGCGCAAAGGCTACGATATCTTCGCGATTCTCGTCACCACATGGCTCACCGCATTGGGCGGAGGAATCATCCGTGACGTGCTGCTGGGCATCGCGCCACCGGTAGGCGTGTCGGATAAAGGACTGGTGATCGTTGCTCTGCTGGCTTCGGTGGCTGTCGCGGTGTGCCATCCCGAAATCAACAAGCTCAAATGGTCCATGCTGTCGTTGGACGCTCTGGCATTGGGATTGTATGCGGTCAACGGTACCAGCAAAGCCATGATGCACCACACGTCAGGCATGACCGCGGTTTTTCTCGGCATGTTCACCGCGCTTGGAGGTGGCCTGATTCGAGACATGCTCATCAACGAAGTGCCGATGGTGATTCGTGACAAACATTGGTATGCGGTTCCATCTGCCGTGGGGTGCGTACTGACGGTGCTTGTCTGCAAAGGCGTGGACGCTGGAATCGTCAGTTTTCCAGCCGAAGTGGTGCTTGATCTGCTGATCGTCGCATTGATGGTCAGCATGCGATTGGTATCGGTGATTTTCGACATTCAGCTTCCGGGAGCGTTGGTGCGTCATAATACATATCTGCCAAGTGAAGCGAAATATTTGAAACGACCGGTCATTCATTCTGATAAGGATTCCGACAAACGCAAGTGTGACAAGCGTAGGTAGCGACAGTGAGATGGTAATTAAACGGAAGACATTTGCGTAACAAAAAATCCCGCAGGAAAAACCTGCGGGATTTTCGTTAGCTGTGAGCTTCTAAAACTCAGAGAGCGTTGATGGCCACGGCAAGACCGGACTTGCGGTTAGCAGCCTGGTTCTTGTGAATCACGCCAGCGCCAGCAGCCTTGTCGAGCTTCTGAGCTGCGACCTTGTAGGCGGCTTCTGCTGCGGACTTATCGCCGGCGGCGATAGCTTCACGGGTGGCGCGAACGGCAGTCTTCAGGCTGGACTTCACGGCCACGTTGCGCTTGTGGGCCTTCTCGTTGGTGAGAACGCGCTTCTTCTGCGACTTAATGTTTGCCACTATTTCTCCAAACGACGTTTTCTATAAGGACATACAAACGATGATGATAACATGGCGCGCGGATAAATTGCCAACGGGCTTAGGAGTGTCGCGACTCACCATGCCGATACTAGCAGTTAGAATCGTTTGCGTCGAATATTTCAAGAGGAGGATGGCGTGGGCCAGCAGCATAACCAGCCCGGTTTCACCGATCAGTCGTTGATTCGCAATTTCTGCATCATCGCGCATATCGATCACGGCAAGTCCACGGTGGCAGACCGTATTCTGCAGCTCAGCGGCATCGTGCCCGAACGTGAGATGCGTGATCGTTTCCTGGATCGTATGGATATTGAGCAGGAGCGTGGCATCACCATCAAATCGCAGGCTGTGCGCGTGCCGTGGACGTTCGATGGCACTGAATATACCCTCGGCATGATCGACACTCCAGGCCACGTCGATTTCACTTATGAGGTTTCCCGCGCTCTCGCCGCATGCGAAGGCGCAGTGCTGCTTGTCGACGCGACGCAGGGCATCGAAGCGCAGACCCTGTCGAACCTGTATATGGCCATCGACCATGATTTGGCCATTATTCCTGTACTGAACAAAATCGATCTTCCCAGCGCGGAACCAGACAAGCATGCCGAGGAAATCGCAGGCCTGATTGGTTGCGATCCTTCCGAAGTGCTGCGCGTGTCCGGTAAAACCGGTGAAGGCGTGACCGAACTGCTCGACCGCATTGTTGCCGACGTTCCTGCACCAACCGGCGATCCGAAAGCTCCCGCGCGTGCGCTGATCTTCGACTCCGTCTACGACTCCTACCGCGGCATCGTCACCTACATTCGTATGGTCGATGGCGAGTTGCGTTCCCGTGAGAAACTGCACATGATGGGTATTGGCATGACCCATGATCCGATTGAAATCGGCGTGATCAGCCCAGACATGATGCCTACGAAGGCGCTTGGTGCGGGTGAGGTCGGTTATGTTATCACCGGCGCGAAAGACGTCAGCCAGTCCAAGGTGGGCGACACCATCACTTCCGCGCTCAAGCCTGCGGCCGATCCGCTCGAAGGCTATCGTGACCCGCAGCCCATGGTCTACGCTGGCCTGTTCCCAATCGACAACGCGCAGTATCCGGAACTTCGTGAGGCGCTCGACAAGCTCAAGCTCAACGACGCGGCTTTGATCTACGAGCCGGAAACGTCCGTGGCGTTGGGCTTCGGTTTCCGCTGCGGCTTCCTTGGCCTGCTGCATATGGAAATCGTGACCGAACGACTGAGCCGCGAATTCGATCTCGACTTGATCTCCACCGCACCGAACGTACCATACGAGGTCACCGCGGAAGACAATTCCGTGCATCGTGTGACCAATCCGAGCGAATTCCCCGACGGCAAGATCAAGCAGATCGTCGAACCGGTGGTTGCCGCCGACATCATCACTCCGAAGGAATTCATCGGCGCGGTTATGGACTTGTGCCAGGACCATCGTGGACAGATGGGCACTATGGAATATATTTCCGCCGACCGTGTGGAAATGCATTATCGCATTCCGTTGGCCGAAATCGTGTTCGACTTCTTCGACCAGTTGAAGAGCCGCACCAAGGGCTATGCGTCGCTCGACTACCATGAGGACGGCGAACAGTCCGCCGATCTGGTGAAGGTCGATATTCTCATCCAGGGTGAGAAGGTCGATGCGTTCAGCGCCATCGTGCATAAGGATAAGGCGTATTCCTACGGCGTGATGATGACGAAGAAGTTGCGTGAGCTCATTCCTCGCCAGCAGTTCGAAATTCCGATTCAGGCCGCCATCGGCTCCCGCATTATCGCACGTGAGAACATTCGCGCACTGCGCAAGGACGTGCTCGCCAAGTGTTATGGCGGCGATATTTCCCGTAAGCGCAAGCTGCTCGAAAAGCAGAAGGCCGGCAAGAAGCGTATGAAGATGCTCGGCCATGTCGAGGTGCCGCAGGAGGCGTTCATCGCCGCATTGTCGACCGGAGACGCAGGCAACGACCGCGACACCAAAGACAAGATTCGCGCCGCCCAGAAAACCGAAGGCTGATGTTCGAAGCCTACATTCATGTGCCGTTCTGCATACGGCGCTGTGGGTACTGTGATTTCAACACGTATACCGCTGTCGACATGGGAGCGGGCGCTTCGCGTGGCAATTACGCCAATATGGTGATTCGCGAGATGTCAATCGTCCATGATTGGCAGATCGCGCATGGCGTTAACGAACCGGAAGCGGCCACCGTCTTTTTCGGCGGTGGCACTCCCACGATTCTGAAAGCCTCGGATCTGGTCGCCATATTGAATGCCGTGCGTGACACGTGGGGCATTGCCGACAATGCGGAAATCACCACCGAAGCGAATCCGGACACGGTGAACGCCGATTACGTGAAGGAACTCGCGGACGGCGGATTCAACCGCATCTCTTTCGGCATGCAGTCGGCTGTGCCAAGCGTGCTGAAAACATTGGATCGTACGCATACCCCGGCCAATGTGGCGGCGGGAATCGCAGCGGCAAATGCTGCCGGCATGCGTTCCAGCGTGGATTTGATTTACGGTGCGCCGGGGGAGAGTCTCGACGATTGGCGTGTTTCCGTACGTACGGCGATCGACTTGGGTGTTGACCATATTTCGGCATATGCGTTGACCGTCGCACCGAACACGAAAATGGGACGTCAGATTGCTGTTGGAACCTTGCCTACGCCTGATGATGACGATGAGGCGACCAAGTATGAGATTGCCGACGATCTACTGAGCGCAGCCGGTCTTGAATGGTATGAGATCAGCAATTGGGCACGTCCTGGTTATGAATCGCAACATAATCTTGGCTATTGGCGCAATGTTGATTGGGCGGGGCTCGGTCCCGGCGCACACAGCCATTACGGCAATGTGATGGATGTTGAACAGTCCGCGTCGGCTGAAACATCTGAAACGGTCAAATCGTCGGGCTTGCGCAGCTGGGATATTGCGCATCCTCGCATGTGGGGGCAGGCTATCAACGATGATAATGTGCCATGGTCGGGAAGCGAACGAATCTCCAACGAGGAGAACCTCGAAGAAATCATCATGCTTGGTCTGCGCATACGTGAGGGTCTGGATTTGAGTCGCCTTGGAAACATGGTTGATATGGCTCGCATCCAGCCCATGGAAGACGAAGGCCTTATCGTTATCCGTGACGGACGTGTGATTCCAACCCGAACCGGACGCTTGCTCAACGACACCGTCATCGAGCGTTTCTTCGACGCCTGCTCGTTGTAATGCCGATAATCCTCTGACGAATTGGTTTTAGATGATCCATCTTGGTATGGGTGGATACAGTGTGCAGATTGAAACGGGCCTCGGATGCAGGTTGTTGCATTCCAGGCCCGATGGCATAGAGCCTAGAACGAGGCTGTCACCGGGTGTCCGTAATCAGCGCATCGTGAGTCCGCCATCGACATGCAACGTCTGACCGGTGACGAAACGAGCGTCCTCGCCAACCAGCATCGCCACACCGCCCGCAATATCATCAGCCGTGGCAAGCCTGCCCAAAGGCGTCTGCGCGATGATGCGCTCGCGGACGTCTTCGGTGGTGGCGCGGCTCGAATCCGTGCCCACGGTCAAACCGGCCGCGATGGCGTTCACCGTGACGCCCCACGCGCCGGCCTCCTGCGCCAGCGAGCGCGTGAATCCGATGAGTGCTCCTTTGGCTGCGATGTAGTCGTGGTAGGGGACGATCGGGCTGTCTACGAGGTTGCTGGAGATGTTGACGATGCGTCCCCATGATTGGCGTCGCATGTAGGGCAGCGCGGTCGTGCAGGTGTTGTAGGTGCCTTTGAGACATCCTTCGAGTTGGGTCGCGTAGTCGTTCCAGCTGGTGTTGCTGAAGGTGTTGCGGTTGCGTGGGTCGAACGAGTAGTGGCTGAGCGCGTTGTTGATGAGGATGTCGATGCCGCCGAAGGTGTTGGCTGTGGTTTGTGCGAGTTCGTTGACTTGGGTTTCGTCGGTCACGTCGGCTTTGCATGTGATGACGCGTCCTTGTGCGTCCGCTTCGTTTTCGATGTGTTGCTTGGTGTGTTGGGCGTGTTCGTCGTTGCTTAGGTAGTCGATGGTCACGTTGGCGCCGAGTTGTGCGAGTCTGAGTGCGATTGCGGCGCCGATGCCTCGGCTTGCGCCGGTGATGATGGCGGTTTTGCCGGTGAGTGTCCGGTGTTCGGATTGCTGGTTCACGTAAGGTCCTTTGGGATTATTCGTAGTCGATGTCGAAGGTGTCGGCGTAACGGTCGGTGTTGCGTTCGATGTCGACGGCTCTGACGAGGTCGAGGATGTTGAATCCGCCGTCGTGGTGCCATCCGGATTTCGCGCGGTTCATTTCTCCGACGGGGCAGATGCGGTCGATGCCGTATTCGCCCACTTGTTGCGCGAGTGCGAACAGTCTGGATGAGCTTGTGGCGATCGCGCAGGTTTGCAGCCACTCGCGGTAGGGTTTCAGTGTGGGCAGCGCGTGTTTGAGTTGGTCCACGGCGACGATGTTAATGGTGCGGTTGAGCGGTGTCCCCAACGAGGGGAGACTGCTGGTATTGGGGTAGTAGAGCACGGTCCAGTCGGTGCCTTGCGGCGATTCGATGACGAACGGTGCCTGTGGGTCGGCCTGTGCGGCGCTGTCTGGAGTCATGGACGTCATGAACAGCGCTTGCATCTCGGTTTGAGAGCGTGCTCTGCGGATGGCGAGGGATTCCGTGTCGGAAGGGGTTGATCGTGGATATTTGCGTTGTTGCGAGTCGAGTTCGCTGGCGAGCAGTTCCGCCGTCTGAGCGGGGGAGATGGCTCCGCCGCGTTCCACGAAGATGGTTTGCGGCGCCAGGCAGCTTTGCTGGTCGTAGGTGGCCACGTCCACGGCCATACGGTGCACGGTTTGCACGTGAGTGTCCGCGCGTAGCGCTTCACGTCCGATGAGTGAGAAGCCGATGCGTGCGCCATAGCTGAGGAACGGTTTGTCCGCGCTCACGCGTGGACGGATCGCCTCGGTGGTGTGCGACGAACCGTAGGCGATCACGGCGTTCGCTTCGCCGATCGCCACGTCTTCAAGCTCTACCGTGCCGCCGCGCCACGGCACTATGGCCAATACGTCGGCGAGATCCGGGTTGATCTGTGTCAGAGAACGAGCGAACAGTACGGGCATCAGCGGTTCGTCGAACGATGATTTGCCGATGATCGCGCTTTTTGTCAGCAGACTCATGGTCATGCTCCATACGGGAATGCCGGGAACATTGCTGGAAAACACGTGGAATGTCAAGTCCGGCCCGTACAGGCGCGTGTATCCGCCGGACTTGTTCGGTCGGTATTCGTCCAGCATGCGCGGGCTTGGCAGTTCGTCATCAAGAAAACGCAATAGTTCGCGTCTGCGGAACATGCGCATGTAACGTTTCAGTTCGATACGTGTCATCGTCGCGTCATAGCCGGTGATGGAGGGAATCAGAGACTCCGCTATCTGGCGACCCTCATAATCGGGATTCGTCCACAATTCCACCGCCTCGCCGATGATGTCGACGATGTGTTCGACGGAATATGCTGCCAATGTCTGCGATCGATTGCAACGCGTTGTCTCGCACAAATCTTGGACAGTCTCAGGCGTGAGTACCGGATAACGCAACGTGACCTCACCGCGGTCGGTGAGAACGCCGCGTGTTTCGAAATCCTCAAATACGAAGCCGCGCGGCGCATGGAAAATATCGATGACGCTCATGCGTTTGCCGCCATCACCTCGTCGACGGCGATGGAGCAGCCGCGTGCCTCCGCACCCTTCGCACGACCGTTGAGCTCGTAACCGGAATCGGTGCGCACGCCAAGATCTTCGGTCAGAATCGCCAGACAGGAATTCCAATTCGCCAAATCGTAATGCGCGATCACCCCCTGCTCGCCATCGGCGACAGGCGTGAGCGTCGCCGGATCGAGGAACACGGAACGAACCCACGACGGCGTCGCCTTCAGATAATTCGACGAACCATCCGTATAGTACGACAGCAGATTCTGATCGTAAATCTGCGAACTCAACTCCGTCATACCGTACATGTTCACGCAATGCGTGCGTGCGACTCCAAACACCTCAAGGAACTTCGCATACAAATCATCGACGGTCATATCGGTTTTCGTACTCTTGAAACCACCGGTATCGAAAACACGCGAATCCTTCGCCAACGCATAGGTTTTGCCCCGCTCGGCAAGATAGTCAAGCAGATACAGATACGCGGACGAAGCGCCCATCAGCATCACCGGCTCGCCGTCCGCCACCGACTGATCAAGGAACTTTTCCACACCAGCGAAGTCCAAACCATCCTCATGGAAGAAGAAGCCGCTGCCCTCGCTGCCGCACTGCTCCACCGCACGCGTCAGATAACGAGCCAACGAACCATTATGATTCATCTCCCAGGCAGGGGAGAGCACCGCGATACGCATGCGCTCACGGTCAGGCATGATGAAATGACGGAACGGGCCGATCATCGACGCATCCCACACCTCAAGATCAGGATGATAGTTGCGTCCACGCTGACCCGGATGCGTAGTGCCGCTGGTCATGAACACTGCCTCGCAATCATCTTCAGGCACCGAAGTGAGCGTCAGCATCTTGAACCCATCCACCGGCATCGGCGGAATATCCATCCAATCCGACAACATCTGCGGAGTCGCCCTACGAGACATGCAATACGCGCGATACTGCATGTTATGGGCAAACTGGAAAGCGAAAATCTTATGTGCGAGCGCGTCGAACGCCTCATCCGGAGCGACCTCGCAACCATACTTTTCGATGAACTCAAGCACGTTTGCCTTGACTTCCTGCGCGTCGGCACCCAACGACATTGATGTCATATGCGGTATTCCTTTCTATAAACGATACTGATATTCGAAAGCAAATCAGATCTGCGACGGAACTTCAGCTTCGCTGTTTCCTTTACGACGATTGATCAGATTCGGCAGGTCGATCAGCAGTGCCTTGAGAATCACCACACAGAACGCCCCGACCAGAATCGAATTGGAGAAGAACACGTGAGCGCCGCCCTCCAAGCCGCTCAACGCGCTCGGCAGCGCGATGCCCAACAGCAGGGACAATCCAATGACCGCCTGGGAACGGTCGTTCGACTCCACCTTGCGCAGCGTATTGAAGCCCGTGCTGATCAGGCTTGCCGCGGCCGGCAGGAAAATGCCGCCGATCACAGGGGAAGGAATCAACGACAATACCGCTCCGGCCTTCGGAATGAAACCAAGAACCACAAACACCACGCCGGCGATGATCACCGGCACACGGGTACGGGTCTTGCCCTCATCCGTGACCTTAAGCAACGCGACATTCTGCGGATACGCGGTAGTGGTGAAACCGCCGATCAGCGAAGAAATCGCGGAACCGGCAGCCTCGCCGGCCAAACCATAACGAACCTGACGATCCTCAAGCTTGACGCCCTGGATCTCACTGGCCGCCTGATACACGCCAAGCGCCTCCATAATCGCAACCATATACGCGATGAAGAACGGCACAAACACCGCCGCATCAAAGTCAAAACCGCCATACGGCATAATCTGAGGAAGACCAAACCAAGGCTTCGACGCGACACCGGAAAAATCAGCCATGCCAAATACCATCGAAAGCGCAGTGCCGGCAACCAGAGCAATCAGATAGGAAAGCGCCCTGACCATACCCTTGCCGAACTGGGAAAGCACCACCACCAGCACGCAAGTCACGATAGACACGGCCAACGTCTTCGGATCGGCAAAACCATCATCGCCGGGAGCGCCACCAAGAAACTCGCTCAACGTGAAACTCGACAGCGAAACGCCAACCAGAAAAATAATCACGCCCGACACCATCGGCGCGAACAGAAAACGCATCTTCTCAATCACACGGGTCAGACACAGCACCAAGAAAATCAGCGAACTGACAAAAATCGACGTACCAGCGGCAGCCAACGAACCAGCAGTGCCCGCAGCGATCATCAACGCATCGAACGCGGCGGACGGACCCTGCACAATCGGCAAACGCACCAACCTCGTGGCCTGAATCAATGTGACCAAACCAGACACAATGAAAATGGCATTCACCATATTTGACGACAACGCCAACGGCAAGCCAATGGCACCAGCCACAAACACCGGATCAAGCCACACATTGGACACCAACACATGCTGCAAACCCAGCAGCACATTCTTCGGAGTCAACTTCTTCGAACCCGAACCAAGCTGCTCAGGCACCTGCGACGCATCAGACACGCCAAATCCCTTCTCTTTCCACGAAACACACGGCCAAACACCAGTCGTCAGCACAGAGAAGACGCGCACGCGCACCGTTCGTAACATCCCTACGCAGGCACTACCCTGTTCAGGTCATAAGGGTCCGGGCAAACGCCCATCTCAGCCACATCGGCTCCCCTGTACTCTTCGGACAACCACCAGCATAACGACACGCATCGATACCGGCAACCACCACAACCCAACACATATCCTCCACATTTTCCCAAGAAAAAACAGTCTTGACTTTTCCGAGTATTCGTTATATGGACACGCGAAACGTATTTGATACAGGGGCGCGGTATTCTAAACCACGCATTAAAGAACCGCAAGACTTTTCTTGCCCAAAAACATTGAAGGTGGTTTCGGTGACTTTCCACGCCCCGTTAGATCTCACGATCCATGATTCCCAAGGTATGTACGATCCCGGCGCCGAGCACGACGCCTGCGGCGTGGGTATGGTCACCACCCTCAACAAGCGCCCCGAACGCAAAATCGTCGACGACGCCATCGAAGTGCTCGTCAACCTCAACCACCGCGGAGCCGTAGGCGCCGAAGAAAACACCGGCGACGGCGCGGGCATCCTCATGAGCATGCCCGACGAATTCATGCGCGCCACCGCAGGCGTCGAACTGCCCGAAGAAGGCCACTACGCCGCCGGCATCGCATTCCTCGACCGCGACATCGCCACCTCCGGACAACAAGAACAAGCCATCGCCAAAATCGTGCGCGAAGAAGGCCTCGAAGTACTCGCATGGCGCGTCGTACCCACCAACCCGGACGGACTCGGACTGCAGGCGCTCGCCAGCATGCCCGCGTTCAAGACGCTGGTCGTGGCCGACCCCGAAGGCCAGCTCGCAGGCATCGAACTGGACCGCAAGACCTTCCGCATCCGCAAGCGCGTCGAACACGAGGTGGGCATCTACTTCGCGTCCCTGTCCGCACGCACCATCACCTACAAGGGCATGCTCACCACCATGCAGCTCAAGCCCTTCTTCCTGGATCTTTCCGACGAGCGCATGAAGGCGAAGATCGCCATCGTGCACTCCCGCTTCTCCACCAACACGTTCCCGAGCTGGCCGCTGGCCCAGCCGTTCCGCCAGCTGGCCCATAACGGCGAGATCAACACCATCCAGGGCAACCGCAACTGGCTGTCCGCACGTGAAGGCCGCCTAAGCTCCGAACTGCTCGGCGAATTCAAGCCGCTGCTGCCGATCGCGACCCCGGGCTACTCCGATTCCGGCACGTTCGACGAATGCCTCGAACTGCTGCACCTGTCCGGACGTTCCATGCCACATGCCATCTCCATGATGCTGCCGCCGGCATGGGAGAAGAACGACCAGCTTGACCCCGATGTCAGGGCGTTCTACGAATACAACAATACGCTGATCGAACCGTGGGACGGTCCGGCGCACATCATCTTCACTGACGGCACCCAGGTCGGCGCGCTGCTCGACCGCAACGGCTTCCGCCCCGGCCGCTGGCAGCTTACCGACGACGGCTACATCGTGCTCGCATCCGAAACCGGCGTGCTCCCGGAGAACGCCGAGGAACACATCGTGTCCAAGGGCCGCCTGGAACCGGGCAAGATGTTCCTCGTCGATACCAAGGAAGGCCGCATCATCCCGGACGAGGAGATCAAGAAGTCCCTCGCGTCCCAGCATCCGTACCGTCAGTGGGTCGAAGGCAACACCGTCGAGATGAGCCAGCTGCCCAAGCGCGAGCACGTCAACCACTCCGGCCAGTCCGTGCAACGCCGCCAGCGCGCCTTCGGCTACACCGAAGAGGATCTGAAGCTGCTGCTCGCCCCGATGGCCAACACCGGCAAGGAGCCGCTCGGATCCATGGGCAATGACGCGCCTATGGCCGCGCTTTCCTCCCGCAGCCGCATGCTGTTCGACTACTTCACCCAGAAGTTCGCGCAGGTCACCAATCCGCCGCTCGACTGGGAGCGTGAAAAGATCGTGACCTGCCTTGAATCCGCCATCGGTCCCGAGCCGAACCTGCTGGCCGATTCCGAACTGCATGCCAAGAAGATCCTCATTCCGTTGCCGGTGCTCAACTCCGACGAGATGGCGCAGCTCAAGCGCCTCGACCGCGCCAAGATCCTCGGCGGCTACTATAAGCCGTTCGTCGTCAAGGGTCTTTATCAGGTCGCTGGCGGCGGCAAGGCGCTGAAGGAACGTCTCGACGAGATCTTCCAGGAAGTCGACGAAGCCATCGAAAACGGATCCAACTTCCTCGTGCTCTCCGATCGCGACTCCAACTATACGTGGGGACCGATTCCGTCGCTGCTGCTCACCTCCGCGGTGCAGCACCATCTGCTGCGCAGACACACGCGCACCCAGATCTCCATGGTCGTCGAGGCCGGCGATGTGCGTGAAATCCACCATGTCGCTCTGCTGATCGCCTATGGCGCGGCGGCCGTCAACCCGTATCTGGCGTTCGAATCCGTCGAAGACCTGTCCCGCAAGGGCTATCTCAACGTCGATGCCGAAACCGCGGTGAAGAACCTGACCAACGCGTTGTCGACCGGCGTGCTCAAGATCATGGCGAAAATGGGCGTCTCCACCATCATGAGCTACCGTGGCGCACAGCTGTTCGAAGCCATCGGCCTGAACAAGGACGTCATCGACGAATACTTCACCGGCACCACCTCCCGCGTCGGAGGCGTCGGACTCGACGAACTGGCCGAAGAGGTCGCCATCCGCCATCGCGTGGCCTACCCGTCGCAGTGGACCGCCCGCCCGCACCGCAACCTGCGCACCGGCGGCGAATACAAGTGGCGTCGTACCGGCGAAGACCACCTCAACGACCCTGAAGCCATCTTCCTGCTGCAGCAGTCCACCCAGCGCGGTGACTACGACATGTTCAAGAAGTACTCGGCGCACATCAACGACACCTCCAGCCGTTTGATGACGCTGCGCGGCCTGATGAAGTTCAAGTCCGATCGCAAGCCGATCGACATCAGCGAGGTCGAACCGGCCAGCGAGATCGTCAAACGTTTCTCCACCGGCGCCATGAGCTATGGCTCCATCTCCCAGGAGGCGCACGAGACCCTCGCGATCGCCATGAACACCATCGGCGCACGTTCCAACTCCGGTGAAGGCGGCGAATCCGAAGACCGCATCAACGATCCGCTGCGCTACAGCAAGATCAAGCAGATCGCATCGGCACGTTTCGGCGTGACCAGCGACTACTTGGTGCACGCCACCGACCTGCAGATCAAGCTCGCCCAAGGCGCCAAGCCTGGCGAAGGCGGACATCTTCCTGGCGCCAAGGTTCCGCCGTGGATCGCCAAGGTGCGTCACGCGACTCCGGGCGTCGAGCTCATCTCCCCGCCGCCGCACCATGACATCTACTCCATCGAGGATCTGAAGCAGCTGATCAACGACGCGAAGATGGCCAATCCGAAGGCCCGCGTGCACGTCAAGCTCGTTTCCGAGTTCGGTGTGGGCACCATCGCCGCAGGCGTTGCCAAGTGCCACGCCGACGTGGTGCTGATCTCCGGCTACGACGGCGGCACTGGCGCGGCTCCGCTCAACGCCATCAAGCACGCCGGCACCCCGTGGGAGATCGGCCTGTCCGAAACCCAGCAGACGCTCGTGCTCAACGGCCTGCGTTCCCGCATCACCGTGCAATGCGACGGCGAGCTCAAGACGGGCCGCGACGTGGTGATCGCAGCCCTGCTCGGCGCCGAGGAATTCGGTTTCGCCACCGCCGCGCTGATCGTCGAAGGCTGCGTCATGATGCGCGCCTGCCAGAAGAACACCTGCCCGCAGGGCATCGCAACCCAGGATCCCGAACTGCGCGCACGCTTCAAGGGCAAGCCGGAACATGTCATCAACTTCTTCATGTTCATCGCCGAGGAAGTACGCGAGCTGCTCGCCCAGCTCGGCTTCCGCACCTTGGAAGAGGCCGTCGGCCATGTCGAATGCCTCGACCAGAACGAAGCGATCAAGCGTTGGAAGTCTGACGGCATCGACCTGAGCAACGTGCTCATGCAGCCGGGACCGGTGCCGGGAACCATCCTGCACCAGACCATCGAGCAGAACCACGAGCTCGACAAGGCGCTCGACAACAAGCTCATCGAGCTCGCGCAGCCCGCCCTTGAGAAGAAGGAGCCGGTGCGCATCGAGATGCCGATCCGTAACGTGTACCGTACGCTCGGCACCATGGTCGGCTACGAGATCACCAAGCGTTACGGCGAGGAAGGCCTGCCTGACGACACCATCGACATGACGTTCCATGGTGCGGGCGGCCAGTCCATCGGCGCGTTCATTCCGCGTGGCGAGACCATCCGCGTGTACGGCGAAGTCAACGACTACGCGGGCAAGGGACTTTCCGGCGGACGCATGGTCGTGCGTCCGGAGGCGGGCATCACCTTCGATCCGCATGAGAACGTGATCGCGGGCAACGTCACCGGCTTCGGTGCCACCTCCGGCCAGATGTTCGTGGCAGGTCGTGCAGGCGAACGCTTCGGCGTGCGCAACGGCGGCGCCACCTTCGTGGTGGAGGGCGTCGGCGACCATGGTTGCGAATACATGACCGGCGGCACCGTCGTGATCCTCGGTCCCACGGGTCGCAACCTCGGCGCAGGCTTCTCCGGTGGCCACGTGTACGTGCTCGACCTTGACATGAAGCAGGTCAACCCGGCTGCCGCCGCCAACGGCGCGTTGCTGTTCGAACCGCTCGACAGTGAGTCGAACGAAATCGTGCACGGTCTGGTCGAGCAGCATGCCGAAGAAACAGGCTCCGCATTCGCGGCCGGACTGCTCGCCGACTGGGAGAACGCATCCAAGCGATTCACACACATCGTTCCGAAGCACTTCCTCGCCATGCAGAAGGCGATGAAGAACGCCGAAGAGAACAACATCGATTTCAATACGCCCGGCGTCTGGGAACAGGTGTACGAGCAGGTTATGGAAGGAGCGCGCTGACATGGGAGATCCACGTGGATTCCTGAAGGTCCGTACCCGTCGCGAACTGGCCGAACGCCCCGTCGAGGAGCGAATCAAGGATTGGTTCGACGTCCACGCCGAATCCGGCCTGCAGCCTTGGACCACCGAACAGGCGGCCCGATGCATGGACTGCGGCACGCCGTTCTGCATGAGCGGCTGCCCGCTGGGCAACATCATCCCAGAATTCAACGATCTGGTGCGCCAGGAGAAGTGGGAGGACGCGTACAACCGCCTGTCCGAAACGAACAACTTCCCCGAAGTCACAGGCCGCATCTGCCCCGCGTTGTGCGAGGCAGCCTGCGTGCTCGGCATTCACCAGCCGCCGACCATGATCAAGAACGACGAATGCACGATCATCGATCAGGCTTGGGAACTCGACTACGTCAAGCCATTGCCTCCGCAGCGCCTGACCGACCAGACCGTCGCCGTGGTCGGCTCCGGCCCGTCCGGTCTGGCATGCGCCCAGCAGCTTACCCGCGCAGGCCACACCGTGGTCGTATACGAGCGTGATGACGCCATCGGCGGCCTGATGCGCTACGGTATCCCGAACTTCAAACTCGACAAGCGACTCATCGACCGCCGCGTGGAACAGATGGAAGCCGAAGGCACCGTGTTCCGCACCGGCGTGGAGATCGGCAAAGACATCTCATGGGACGATCTGCGATCCCGCTACGATGCCGTGGTCGTCGCCATCGGCTCCACCGTGCCGCGCGACATGAAGATTCCGGGCCGTGAACTCAAGGGCATCCACTTTGCCATGGAATTCCTGCCCGACGCGACCCGCCGCGTCTACGGCGTCAAGCCAGTCAACGACATCACCGCTGAAGGCAAGCACGTCGTGATCATCGGTGGCGGCGACACCGGATCCGACTGCCTGGGCACGTCCATCCGCCAAGGCGCCAAGGACGTCACTGTGCTGCAGATCATGCCGCAGGAACCAGGCGAACGCCCGGACAACCAGCCATGGCCGACCTTCGCGCGCCTGTACCAGAAGACCTCCTCCATGGAAGAAGGCTTCGAAACCCAGCGCGCCGAGTACGTGTACAGCACGGATTCCGTGAACTTCGTCGGTACCGAAGAGGAACAGGCCAAGGTGAAAGTGGAGCACTCCACCGCTACTGAAGGCTTCGTGGCCGATGAGAACGGACATGTGACCGGTCTCAAGGTAGTGAACGTTGCACCCGGCGAAAACGGACCGTTCACCCGCCAGCCCGGCACCGAACGCGTGATTCCGGCTGATTTGGTGCTCATCTCCGTCGGCTTCCTGCACCCGGACACCACCACGCTCGTGGACCAGCTGCCCGTCGACCTTGACGGACGAGGCAACGTGGCGCGCAACGACAAGTTCGCTACCAGCCAGGACGGCGTGTTCGCCTGTGGTGACGCCGGACGCGGTCAGAGCCTCGTGGTGTGGGCCATCTCCGAAGGCCGTTCCTGCGCGGCCGCCGTGGACGAATACCTCACCGGCGCCACCGAACTGCCGGCACCCATCGCCGCATCCAAAAGGCCGATGATGCTGCCGCGCTGAACATAAGCAGTTAACGTAACAGAAAAATCGTCCGATTCTCCGCCAAAACGGAATCGGACGATTTTTCATATCCCCACTTCCCGGAACCTCGAACAATACAGACGTGGCATAAACGTCCGAATGACGTGCCGTTCGGCGAAAAACCGGCAGTCATGCAGTAAAGTGAACTGCAGCACATCGCAACAAAGGAGTGACCCAATGCCAAATCGTGCAGAACGTCGAGCGCAGGCAAAGAACAACCGCAGGGGAGTGCCGCAGCAGTACGACCAGACCCATGGCCGCGCACGTTCCGGAATGCTGGACGAATACCAGCTGCAGGAAAAGTCCCGCCGACTGCAAGACGGCACCGATGGACCTTGGAAGCCGACCGGCGGCACCATCGAAGAAACCGAAAGCCTGCTGACCACCAGCCCGAACTACACGAACCCGAAGATGTTCAAGGCACCGCATTCCGCACGCCAATGGTTCCGCGTGATCAGCTGGCTGCTCATCGCACTGTCCGCAATCGCATTCCTGGTGATCATGTGGCTGCCGTCACATCCCATGTGGTTGGTCGCCACGGTCTCCATCGTCTTCGCTGTCGGCGTGCTCAGCCTGTTCTTCACCGCAGGCAATCCGAAACACAATCCGAACCTCGATCAGAATGGTACGGCCGTCTGATAGCAAGGCGATGAACGTAAAGCGGGGCTGCGTCCGAGAAGAATGCAGCCCCGCTTTCACATGCGAGTCACGAATGACGGCACCGTTCGTTCTTGGTTTGTCAGAAAAGATGCAAAACTTTGTGACACGAATGAAACAATCAGGCGTTTCATTGAAAAATTGCCTTACAGTAGTGATGGAACAACTGCCTGACTCGAAGAGGAGAGCACAGATATGAAGGTTGACATCCTTTCCCGTGAATATCCGCCCAAGGTGTACGGCGGCGCAGGCGTGCACGCAGAGGAGCTTTCCAAGGTTCTGGCGGAACGTGTGGATGTGACGGTTCGTGCATTTGACGGACCACGTGCCGAAAACGAGATTCCCGAAATCCCGGGTGACAATCCGAAAGGTTCGCTCAAGGTCGTCGGATACGACGTTCCCAAGGAACTCCAGGAAGCAAACGGCGCGCTGAAGACGTTCGGCGTCGATCTGCAGATCGCCGACGATGTGGACGCCGACATTATCCACGCGCACACGTGGTATGCATGCTTGGCCGGATACCTCGCCAAGATGCTGCACGGAACGCCGCTGGTCATCACCGCGCATTCCCTCGAACCGTTCCGCCCATGGAAGCGTGAACAGCTGGGTGGCGGCTACGATTTGAGCTCGTGGGCCGAGCGTGACGCATACGAGCATGCCGACCGCGTGATCGCCGTGTCCGCAGGAATGCGCGAAGACATCCTGAGCGCCTATCCGAATCTTGACCCCGACAAGGTGGTCGTGGTGCACAACGGTATCACCATGAGCCAGTTCGAAACCCCATCCGACGACGATCCGGGCTGGAAGGTGTTCGAACGCTACAATATCGACCGCAACAAGCCCACGCTGCTGTTCGTCGGACGTATCACCCGGCAGAAGGGCCTGCCATACCTGCTTCAGGCGTTGCATTTCGTCGATCCGGGCATCCAGATCGTGCTATGCGCGGGCGCGCCCGACACTCCGGAGATCATGAACGAGGTCAAAACCGCGTTCGCCAAGCTTGACGAGGAGCGCGGCAACATCATCTGGATTGAGGAGATGCTGCCGAAGCCGGAGCTCAACGCGCTTGAGCACGGTTGCGACGCGTTCATCTGCCCATCCATCTACGAGCCACTCGGTATCGTGAACTTGGAGGCCATGGCGTGTGGCCTGCCGGTGGTGGCCTCCGCGACCGGCGGCATTCCCGAAGTCGTCGTCGATGGCGAAACCGGATATCTCGTGCCTGTCGACCAGCTGCACGACGGCACCGGCACCCCGACCAATCCAGACAAGTTCGTGCATGACATGGCCGACGCTATCAACCGCATCATGGCCGATCCTGAAAAGGCGAAGCAGATGGGACAGGCCGGTTATGAGCGTGCGCGCGACCACTTCAGCTGGGAGTCGATCGCCGACAAGACCGTCAAGGTCTATGAAGACGTGCTTGCCGAGCAGGGCAAAACCGCCGAATAACCAGTTCACCACGTAGACGATGCGTGGAACGCCTTCCGCTGAAAGCATTATGCTGGCGGAAGGCGTTTCCATATCTACAAGCCGAACAACGATAGGGGAGGAAGAATGCCGGAGCAGAACATCGCACTGGAACTCGCTGACGTGGAATTTCGTCGCCGTGGACGCGTGATTCTCACCAAGGTCAATCTGAAAATCAACAAGGGCGAGAAATGGGTGCTGTTCGGACCCAACGGCATCGGCAAATCCAGCTTGGTTCAAATGATGAGCACCAGAGGATTCCCGTCGGAAGGCACCGTCGACATTCTCGGCAATCGCTTGGGCAAGGTCGATGTGTTCTCCTATCGCAACCGTATCGGTTTGAGCTCCGCGGAACTGAGTCGCGCGTTCCCTCCCCAAGAAGATCCGCTCGACGCCATCGTGACCGCATTGACCGCGACCACCGGCCGTTGGCGCGACACCTACACCGACGAAGACTATGCCAAGGCGCGTTCCCTGATGCGTGAATTCGGTATCGAATATCTCGAAGGTAAAATGATGTTCAAACTTTCGGAAGGCGAGCGTACGCGCGTGTTAATCTGCCGTGCGTTGATGGCTGATCCGGATCTGCTGATTTTGGACGAGCCGACTACCGGTCTTGATTTGGGCGGTCGTGAGATTGCGCTTCGTGCGTTGAGCCGTGTCGGCGCCGAGCAGTCGGATCGTGCCGTGGTGCTGGTGACGCATCGTCTTGAGGAGATTCCGCAGGGATTCGACCATGTGGCGATCATGGGCAGGATCACCGGCAGCGAGGCCGACGCCTACGCCGACAACGTGGCGGGCAACGATCCGGCTCCGGGCACCATCGTGTACTCGGGTGATCTGGAACACGGTTTCACTTCGGAACGGTTGAGCGAAGTGTTCGGTTTGGAGCTTGAGGTGACGCATGCGAATGGACGTTGGAGCGCGTACGCGCGGTGACGGGTGCTGTGTGCGCCGGAATATGCTGTAGCATGAATAGCGTCGGACAGGAGTCATTCGGTTCCGTGCTGTCGTGATGGTGGAATCCGTGTGGGTATGAAGGAGTGATTGATGCGTCGAGGACCGTTGACGGCGGGTGAGAAGGTACAGTTCACGGATCGCAGATCCAATAAGATCACCGACCAATTGGTGCCGGGCGGTGTGACGCAGACCTCGCACGGCATCATTCTGCATGACGATGTGATCGGGCAGTCGGAAGGGTCCGTGGTGGTGACGGTGAGCGCCAAACGTGAGGCGCAGATCAATCAGGATCATCCGGAACGCGACGCCAACAAGCCTTGGAAGGGAACGCGCGCCATTGGCGGATGGCAGTTCGCGGTGATGCGCCCTCGGTTGGCCGATTATGTGCTGTCGATGCCTCGTGGCGCGCAGATCATGTATCCGAAGGACATTGCCCAAGTGATTCAGCTTGGCGACATTCGTTCCGGCATGAACGTGTTGGAATCCGGTGCCGGATCCGGCGCCATGAGCGTCAACCTGCTGGACGCGGTGGGGGAGTGTGGAAGACTGACCACCATCGAGATGCGTTCGGAATTCGCCCGCGTGGCCGAAGCGAATGCCACGGTCTATTTCGGTGGGCGCCCCGCATGGTGGGATCTGAAAATCGGTGATTTCGATTCGGTCGCCGCCACATTGCCGGAGCATTCCTTCGACCGCATCATGCTTGACATGCTTGACCCCTGGAACCGTCTTGAGCAGGCATACCGAGTGATTGCGCCCGGCGGTGTGCTCGTGGCGTATGTGACCACTACTACGCAGCTAAGCCGTATGGCGGAGGCGTTGAGGGAGGCTGGCTGCTGGACGGAACCGGATATCCAGGAGACTCTGGAACGCGACTGGAAGGTTCAGGGATTGGCGATACGTCCCGACCATCAGATGATCGGACACACCGGCTTCCTTATGGTTTCGCGGGCTATGGCGCCGGGATTTCAGGCGTTGCGCAAGCGTGACCGTGCCACGAAAGACACGACCACCGATATTGATTCGCTGAGCGCCGAAGAACGTGCCGAACAGCTCGAAGATCTTGAGTTACGGGATATTTCCGATCGCAAGTTGCGTAAGGTGCTGCGTGATCTCGACGCGCAGGTCGAGGCTATCGGCGATTGATATGGTGTTTCTTGCCGTTGTTCTGAGACAATAGCCATAGCGCGTTGCGTTGGTGCATACGCCGGATCGTTAAGGATTGGAGCATTCGTCCATGGGAACGAGCCTCAAGAAGGTTGCGAAAAAAGCCAAGGATTACAAGTATGTGCTGCTGGTGATGCGTCACGCCAAAACCGAGCCGTTTGGTGACGGTGGCGACGCCGGGCGTGAGCTGACCGACAAGGGGCGTAAGCAGGCGAAAGCCGTCGCCAAAGGCCTGGCCGCGCACAAGATGGTGCCGACACGCATCGCGTGCTCCAGCGCCACCAGGGCCAGGCAGACCTGCGATCGCATGCTTAAGGTGTTCGGCGACGACCCGAAGGTCGACTATCGTCAGAGTCTGTACGAAGGTGGGGTGCAGTCGGTATTTGACGAGCTTGCCCAGACCAAGGAGAAGCATCGCGAGCTGTTGGTGCTCGGCCATGAGCCCACTGTGTCGATCGCATGCCAATGGCTGGCGAGCTCCGAATCGGATGCAATGCTGCTCGACATGCTGAATCTGGGCATGTCGCCGGCATCGCTCGCCGTGTTCGGATCAAATGAGCCATTCAACCAATGGCAGCTGCACAGTGGCGAACTCATCGCATTGCTGACGGCCAAGGATTTTGAATGATTCCTTCGCCTCTCGGCATGATGCTGAGAGGCGTGAAATGTTGCCATGCCAACTGATATAAATCGTGCTAATACGCGCCATACTATGCCGGTGTGACGCCGAATCGTTGGAATACCGCGGAAACGTAGACGGCAGTAAGGCTTGTATAGTGTTGTGCGCGCGTGACGCTGATACGAGTTTTCCCGCCGAAAACGGCGTTTTACGCCCGCTTAGAGTGTGATTTAGAGTGGACTCCCTGACACGGGAGGACAGTCATGGCGGGCAAGACGAAAAACAGGAGGACCGGGGGATCCGGAAGCGTGTTCCAGGACTCCAAAGGACGATGGCACTTCCGCAAGGATATGGGAACCGACCCGGCGACCGGACGCAGACGCCCGCCGATCGAAGCCACCGGCATGGTGAAAAGCGAGGCGCGCGCCCGTTTCCAGGCGAAGATAGCGGAATGGGAACGGGACGGAAGACTGCCCAGCAAGGACGGCCCGAAAACCGCGGACTACTTCGAACGGTGGATGGAGGAGCACAGGACCGCCGTCAACCCCACCACCTGGCGCAACGAATCCAGCTGGATGCGCACCATGAACGCGATCATCGGGAACATCCGCCTCAACCGGCTCACCGCCGACGACATCAACGGCATGTGCAGGAGACTGCGCCGCACGCGCAAAAGCAAGACCGTCAACACCTATCTCGCAGTCCTCGGCGCCATGCTCCGAACCGCGAAACGGGACGGACTCATCGCCGACGACCCGATGGAAAACGTCGGACGGATGCCGGAGGACCGGTACGAACGCCCCATCCTCGACGTCGCCGACCCAGCGAAGGTCATCGAGGCCGCGCTCGCCGAGCCCGATCCGGCGGTCGCCGTGTTCGACAGTCCGGACGAGCGTGAGAAGTGGGCACTCATGTTCGAGCTCGCCTTCACCACGGGCATGCGGCCGGGGGAGAGGTATGGCCTGATGCCCTACCAGCTGGAACTGCATCATGGGATTCCCGTCATCAACGTGTGCCAGCAGGCCAAGCCGATACCAGCCGGCGCCACGATCCCGGATTGGATGGAAGCCGAGCATCTGGACGGGGCGATCTGGCTGACCAAACCGAAGACCGCCAAAGGCGTGCGGACGGTTCCCATTCCGCAGGGGCTTTGGGACCGGCTTTGGGCGCATATCGTCAAATGGGGCGTGCCGTCCCATGGATTGGTGTTCACCAATCTTTACGGCCATCCCATCAGACGGGACAACGAGGAGAAGCGTTGGCGCCGCGCCATGAAGATGGCGGGACTGCCGTACGTCGACATCTACAGCGCGCGGCACTGGCTCGCCACCGAACTCGCCGCCGCCGGCGCGAGCGACGAGGAGCGCACCGCCATCATGGGCCACACCGACATCCACACCACCAGCGTGTACACGCATTGGAGGGAACGGCGGCTCGCCAAGACGCTCGACGCCGCCCTGCCAGACCTCCGCGACGGCCAGTGACGGACGGCGACGGCTTTTCCGCAACACGAAAGAGTATTGACACACCCCGCGCTCGCCGACACGGGTGGGTCGGAACGCCATGAGAAGGAATGATTTTGAGATAATCGGCGTGATTTTCCGTGAAATGTCCGCAAAAGGAATAAGAATGAAAGGAAAAAGGCAGTGAGGGGTTTGGCATGGCTGAGTTGGTATGGAAGCAGGCGCGCGAAGCCGCGAGGAAAGTATTGGATGGGAACTGGGACCAGCAGCTTCCCGTGAAGATCGAACGGATATGCAGGGCATGCGGCGTCACGACGTACAAGTGCGTCATGCCGGACGATCTGTCCGGCATGATTGTGAAACGAGCCGCAGAAAGGGATGCGAAGGCTTTCGTCGATAAGGAAGAACCGGGCGTGCGCCAGCGCTTCACCCTCGCGCACGAACTCGGGCACTTCATAGAACGCACTGTCATAGCCAAGGACGATGAGTACGGGTTCGAAGAAGTCCGCATGGGCGGCCGCAGGGAGAAAGACTACTTCCCGCACGAGTTCTTCGCCGACGAATTCGCTGGCGCGATTCTCATGCCAGAAGCAAAGGTCAAGGAATTCCAATCTGATGGCAAGAAAGTGGAGGAAATGGCACAACTGTTCGACGTATCAGTCAGCGCCATGAGAATGCGTTTGGATAATCTTCAAAGGGTAGCGAATACAAAATGATGGGAGAGCCGACCAGCGCAGACTACGACAAGACATTCAACTTTGGACAGAGCTCCGACGTCAAGCTCTCTCCTACCTTAAACACGCAGGCTGCGGAAATTGAAGAGGAATGCGATCCTCTCGGCCAGGACGCCAACAAATCCCAGCCGAAGGATTCAGACGAACTGGGACACCTGCTCGCAAAAGTACTACGCTTCCATCCGTTTATGGGACTATTCAATGTCTGCGCCACCTCCATGTATCTCGATAAGAAGAAAGGCTCACGTATGAGACTCTTCTCGATCGCGCACCCCAAATTCAGAAGAGTATGCATGATCGGCGAATTCGCCTTCACCACGCTGCTCGCCGTTTTAATCATCCTGGCCATCTACTTCACCATCATGAAGTTTTTCGGGATTCAAATCACGTGGCCGATTGTGCCGTCGGTCCCATGCTGCGGCTGCTGAAGAACTAGACCCCGGCGCTCGCGGCCATGCGGACGCCGGGGCCTTTTTAGGGTATGTAAAATAAGTGGTTGGATTCGTTAATTATTCGGTTGGCCGAATTAAATAACCTTGGTTGTTAAAAATCTGGTTGACAAGACTGAAAATGCACTCAAACAAGTTGTAAAATCATTAGTTGGAATCATCTATCAACAGAGAGGTCCAACCATGGTCGAGAAGTCCGCGTTCGACTACGTGAACGAGAGATAGACGCGAAAACGGGTGAGATTCTCTGATGGAGAGCGTGTTCAATGACCATGTGTTTCCTAAATACATGAGCCAACAGGTCATGAAGCCTCAGATGGATGGCTTCAGCGACCCCACTTTGAGGAATTTCTCGCTGCTGGACTCATCTGCCTTGATGAAGGACGAGCTTAAAGCCGATAGATTCGACGATGAGTTCATTCAATCCTTCCTCAATGCCGCCAAGGAGCTTGCGGCCGCCGGGAGGAGAGCGATCGACAGGCCGGGCATGTATGTGATGCTGGAGCATTCCTACGCAATTCCAGTGATGTTCCTCACAAGGCACTGTATTGAGCTTGCAATCAAGAGGGCGATAAAAAGGTGTGGGGCTGAGCCTAAGAAAGACCACAACCTTACGAGCCTGTGGAACTCTTTGCTTTCGAGGTTTCCGAGGCAAAGGTGCCGTGAGGACAATAGGGCCATCAAGAACATGGGTGCTTTTGTAAAAGCCGTTGCCGAAATCGACAACGACGGCATCAGCCTTCGCTACCCGCAGGACAAATCAGGCAGACTGACGCAGGATAGGCTGCTATTCGTGAACGACGAGGAAGTCGTCTCGTATTTGGAGAAGTTCGTAGAGCAACTTCAACTGATCGACTTCGACTGTCTTGTCGGAAATGGTAAATAAGTGGTTGATCGCTAAATGCCGTTTGTAAAACCATTGGTTGGAATTATGGTTGTATTAGCCCGTTAATCGGATCAGCTTTCGATCATTTTCCAACCACTTATTTTACATACCCCTTTTTATTGCACGCACACGCCGGAATCGTACAATAGCTGCCGGTAGTCGTTCAACACCTGGATGGTGACTCCCAATTCCACTGCCATCATCCACGTGTTGCCCTCGTACACCGTCTCGGCCATGCCGTAATCCACCGGCGATATCAACGCGAGCGCCGTCTCCCTACGGCAACGGCGCTCGCATTTGATTCCAACTTGGCTGCCGCATCCGGGATCGTGGTGTCTGGCGTGGATGAGCTCGTGGCACAACGTGCAGCGGCGTTGGCGTTGGTTGAGCCAGTCGGCCAGCAGGATGAGCCTGTGCCGGTCGTCGTACAGGCCGCATATGTCGCGTGGGAGGTCGCGCGATACGATTGACAGTCCCATGGAGTCCGCGCTCCGATGAAGGTCCGCAACGGTCTTGTTATCCACATTCCTCTCTTCCGAAAGTATTGTTTTTCGAGAAGTATTTTTTTGCTGTTTGTCAAGTTCTGTTTGACAGTTGGAGTGTCGTATGTGATATTCGAACCAGCTCGTCTACATGTTGTAGAAGGAGTCTTCGGAGTCGTCCTTAACGGGCGGCTCTAGTTTTTTATTACCTATGCGGCCAGCTCCTGCGGAGCCCTCTTTGCCAGCTGCGAATACGGGATCACGCTTACTCCGCAGTTTGCGAACGCTTCGGACGCCCCGTCCTGCAGCGGGCCTTCACGGTCGTCTCCGATGACCACGAGCTTCGCATCGGCGCGTTCCTTGGCCTTGCGCGTGTCCTCCCAACCCCACATGATGTTCCTTACGGCGTCCTTGTCGAACTTGTTCGGAGCCTGGCAGAACCTCGTCGGATGGTTTGCGCTGCGCTGGAAGATGAAGTCGAAGCTGTGTTCGTATCGCGACACCCCGCGGATGCCAACGCTTGCCGTATAGAACACGTTACATCCATCCAGCACGGTGGCCACGTCATCCGCGAAGTATTCCGCAACCCTCCGCTGCGCGGCCTCCATCATGGACCCGACGCCGATGAGGGCCTGCGCGTAACGGTTCATGGCATCGCCGCGTCTTCCATCCGATTCGAGCACTATTTCGTCGTTCTTGATGCCTGCACCGTATTTGCGGGCGATGCGTTCCATGCGCTCGCGCCTCGCCTCTGTGATTGTGACGCCATTCTGTCGGAACGATTCGAGTGTGTACCCGTCGTCGGTGAACATGATGCGATCTCCGGCGGTCTTGGCATAGAAGATCAGGTCATCGTTGGAGTGGTCGAACATCGGGAGAGTTATTTCCTTCCACTCTCCGAGGTCCTTGGCAGAGGACTCGTGCTTGAGCCATTCACCATACTCCTCGATGAGCTCGTCGGGCTTGATGCTCTCGATGCTGTTCATATCAGGCTCTCCTGGAAGACTGGTCTCTTGATCACGTTGAACTTATCTAATAAGGCTATAGTAGCGTCCACGAATCCATCGGACTCGAGATCGGCCGGATACGCCACCAAATCATCGTCTCCCTCCTTGTATACATGCCAGTGAGTACCCGATATTCGTGTGCCGTCGGGATTGTTGTGCGTTCCGCTGTTGACACATAAGCGTATCAGCGGAATTCCCAGTTTCGTGATGCGGGCTGATATCTGATGCCTTGCTGCGTTCTTGGTTCCTTGGAAGACGGCGATGGTGAATTTCTCCCCGTCATCGGCTCTCACGTGGAATTCCGCGTTATGCTCGCCGGCCGCCGGCATTCGAAACACATCCTCCACGGCGTTCTTGACGGCCGTGATAAGCCGTTCGGCCTCCTCCTGCGAAAGAGTGAACCTCGGCTTCCTATTCTTCCTTGACATGTCCGTTCCTCTCACTCGTCGGGCGTCTCGGCTTCGAGGCGCGCGTTCGGATCCCTGTTTGCGGCCATGTCATAGTCTTCGGGGTGCGCGGCGATACGGTCGATGAGATCATCGGTGATCTGGGATTGGCGCTCGCGGGCTTCGTAGGCTCGTGCGGCATCGCTGCCGAGTGCGCGGGTGTAGATGTCGAGGCTGGTGAGCCCGAATGTGGAGGCGATGTGCTCCACATCTGACGTATTCAACGGCGCCTCATAGCGCATGCGTTTGTACCAGTAGTTATTGCTTAATCCACTGGAATCAAAGAATTCGTCGATTGATATATCGCTGTTTTTTAACAGCTGACGGCATATGTTGATGATTCTCTTGCTGTCTTCGGTGACTTCGTTTTTCGGTCCTCTTGCCATGCTCGAATTTTATCTAAATAAGTAGATTTTGTAAAGAACCTATATAGGTAGACAAATAAAATCACCTAAATAGGTAGATTAAGAATTACCGCAAGGCAATGAACAAAGAAAGGAGCGGCAAGACAGATGAGTGAGACGGAAACCATCGCAAGGAATCTCAGCGGCGAGCTCGCACGGCATCGCAAGACACAGGCCGCGCTCGCAAAGGAGCTTGGCGTGAGTGAGCAACATATCAGCAAGCGATTGCAGGGTGAGGGTTCATTCACCACCGAGCAACTCGAAAAGACGGCGACGATGCTCGGCATGAGCCTCTACCAGCTCATGATCAAGCTCCTGCAACCAATCGACGGCATCAAACAGATCAAGCCGTGAGCAGCGCTCGCCGACGCATGAATCGAAAGAAGGTATTTCATATGGAAACGATAGTGACTTGGTTCAACATCGCCTGCGCGGTGGTGAGCATCATCACGATCTTCATCAATCTGTGGCTCAACGGCTAACGGCGCAGCAGCAGCGCGTCATGGGAATGCATGACCACCAATGAAAACGATTCTAAGGAGAATCCGAAATGAGCAACGATATTAAGACTTGGCCGGCGACCAAGACCATTGTTCCGGTTTCAGTTGAGGAGTTCAAGAAGAGGCAACCGGCATTGCTGGGCGCGATAAGGGAGGTTGTCCGCGAGGAGCTGGCCGCCCGCGAGGAATCGCCGGTGTTCGATCATCCGCAGGACATGCTGCTGGGCGGTTCCGAGGATTGGCACCCGCGATTCAAGGTCACCCCGGCGTTCGGTGATGGCAGATTCCTGCTGACCATTCAGCTCGGCGCATCGTACGGGTTGAGCTTCCACTGTGATGCGCATGATCTGCTCAACCTCGTGAATCTCGTGTCCGCGCAGGCTCTGAAGGAAAAAACATGATTGCGAATCTGGCTTTCGGACTATGCATCTGCTCACTGGTCGTCATTTCCATCCTGATCGGCATGAGCATCCTGCTCGATGTGTTGCTCTGCGCTGGCGGGGAAGTGGCTGAATTGCTTCTGATGCCGTTCTTCACGGTTGCATGTGGCTTCCTGTTCTTCGGGTGGCCAATGGCTTACGGGCATGGAGGAATTGTAAGGAGCATCATTCTGATGGCCATTACTGCTGTGACCGACATCGTGGCAGTGGTCGAACTGATTTTGTCGGTCATCGATTCCGTCGCAGGAACGAGATCGCGTTCCGCTTCAATCGGGAAAGCCTATGTGCAAGTCGGGTCTCGCGGAAATGCGTCAGCCGATACAAGGTCAGATTCATGCCGCGATCATGCTCCGGCTCCGGCAGGGGCTTCCAAGGCTGACGGTCGATCTTCCCCTGTACGCGGATGCGACGGTACACACGCCTGCCCAGACGCGTTGGCTGGAGCGTCCAGTGGATCACGAGAGCCACGTCATCGGAATCCATCCATACCGCAACCAGAACCGTCTCGCCGGGAGCGACGACATGAACGTTCGAAGGTTCCACGGCGGCGCGGTTGATTCCGTTGTCCTGGACGGTAACGATTGCAGCTTCTCCACCATCAACAGTGAACGACACGTTGAATCCATCGCCGTCCCCGTCGTTGAGAACGCTGAAAAGCCTATCCGGGGTACCACGGCCGTTATGAGGCGTCCACGATTCCAATCCATGCATGAGCATGCCCTGCACGACATTGTCATAGTCAAGGACGAACCATCCTGCCTGCCGCCGGTTGCGGTGCGGCCACCACACGCTCACGACAGCGGATACGACGGCGATGACCGCCGACGCCCAAGTCGCCCAATCACCAATTCCAACGGAAGAAAACATGAGAACGATTCTAAGGAGAATCTGATGAACAACGAAATCCGGAAGTTCGACTTCAGGGGCGCGGCATTGCGCACCTTGACCGATGAGGCGGGGGAGCCTTGGTTCGTCGCCAAGGACGCATGCGACATCCTCGGCATTGACACAAATCATCTCCGTGACGCTCTTGATGATGACGAAATCACAAACCTCCGCAATTCGGAGGTTTGGAATCAGCCGGGTCGTGCGCCTCTCATCATCTCCGAGCCTGGCCTGTACAAGCTCATCATGCGTTCGCGGAAGCCGGAGGCGAAGGAGTTCCAGCGTTGGGTGACGCATGAGGTGCTTCCGCAGATCCGCAAAACCGGCGGCTACATCCCGACGTCCGAGTCGGATTCTGATGAGGACATCATGGCCAGGGCCGTGCTCGTCGCGCAGAAGACCATCAAACAAAAGAACCAGCAGATCGCCGAACAGCAGACGCGCATCGTGGAACTGGAGCCGAAAGCTCGATTCGCCGACGCGGTCGCCGCGTCCGACGACACGTGCCTGGTCGGCGAGCTCGCGAAGATGCTCCTGCAGAACGGCATACCCGTCGGCCAGAATAGACTGTTCCGTCTTCTTCGGGCTGACGGGTATCTCGGCAAGTCCGGTTCGAATCGCAACATGCCGACACAGCGTGCGATGGAACTCGGCCTGTTCCGCATCAAGGAGACCACCGTCACCCATGCGGACGGGCACACCACGGTCAGCCGTACGCCGAAGGTCACGGGCAAGGGGCAGCGCTATTTCATCGACCGGTACTGGGGTCGCGCTCAGCCGTCGTTGGAAGCGGGTGCGTGATGGACAAGAACATGCAAAGGGCAATGCTCTCCGCGTTCGATGATTTGAGGAACCGTCTCATCACCGCGACGCAGCCGAAGACAAGCGTCGACCTCATTGATTCGACCTTCGCCATGTCGTCGATCGGCGGCAGAGGCCTCGAGCAGTTGAGGGAGGCCGCCGCTGCCGCCGCAGTGCTTGGACAGATGGAAGCCGTCTGCCGTTTCCTTCTAGAGATCCTTTATCCTGCCGGAGTCGGTGAAGGCGTTGACGATCTGCTGGCTGCCGAATCCGATGAAATAGACAGCCTTCGCGAGTTCCCGAATCTCGGGATTCTGCGAGGTCTCCTTGATTCGCGCGGCGATGCTGGTTCCGCAGGCGATGTTTCCTCTCGCCTCTTCGAGTGCCTGTCGCTGTGTGAGCATGATTCTTCTCCTAACTGTTCGGCCCGCACGTCGGAAATGCGGGATGACACCGAGTTTAGGAGAGGGCCGGGCGGTTCTCCTAACGCCGCCCGGCATCACACACGCAAAGGAGGCGCGTGATGGTCTTGCAGAACGAGCTCAAGGATGCGAGCCGTATCCCGTTGAAGGACAGGCTCGCATGGACCATCCCGCAGGCCGCGAGCCTGTACGGGATCGACTACGACGGCCTCCGACAGGCTGTCAACCAGGGCGACATAGACACGTTCCGTCCGCCAAGCAAACGAGGAACGCCTTCCCGCCGTCACGTCAGACGCGAGGAAATGGACCGATACGTCAAATCGTTGGAGGAGTAAGCATGAACGACATTCGCAAGGCGTGCGTGAGGGCCGTGTTAGACGAATTCGACGACCATGGCGACGTCATCAGGCCGGCTGTCGGCGAGGAACGGGGCGGGGGCTACGCGAACCGTCCGCTCGGCTACATCGTCGGCTACATCGACCTCGACGTGGCCGGCCTCGTGGACCTCATCATCGACACGATCAACAAGGAGCTGTGACACATGAGTATCAGACAGGAGGCCAGGTTGGATCCGCCGGCGCCACCACAGTCGGGACGCCGCGAACCACGCAATGTGCTGCTCACGACGAGCGGCTTATACATCCATTTCGGCGAGGACGGATCCGCCAGCCTCATTGACGGCATCCAGGAGATAACGCTCGCGGAATTCACCGCGGAGCAAGGCAAAGAAGTCGTACGAACGCTCACAGCCATGATAGGAGGCACCAGATGAGCATGTTCGCGAACGGCGCGCTGCAGATGCGCGTCCGCAAACACCAGAACGAGACCAGCGACCACCACGCCGAAATCGAAGTCAGCTTCTTCACTACGGCCGGGCGCACCGATTTCACATTCACGAAGATTGACGTCCAATTCATGCGACGCGAATGCAATCGCATCCTCAGGGAACTGGAGGAAAACAAATGACCGACAACGATTATCGCATCGAGGACAGGTCCGAAAAGGGGAGGCCGAACTACACGCTGCGTCGTGTGAAGTTCGCGGCCGCCGTGGTCGGTCTGATCGTGAGCGTGACGCTCATGCTCACCTGGCATGGCGGCGGTCTGACGGGCGCGCTTGTGGTGGAGGGCGTGTATCTGGCCACGGCCCTGTGGCTGACGGTCAGGTTCGCTTCGCGCGATGACGTGGAGGACGACGTCTGACCGTATCCGCCGGCGTACAAGGACGCGGACGGATGGCGGAGGCGTGTGTCCTTTCATCTCACATTGCATTTCACGCATTCGCTCTCACGTCTTCCGCCGTCACGCCGTCCGCTGCGGGTTCGAATCCCGCCGCCGGCGCTTGGCCGGACCGTCAACGCCGCCCGCATCCCCGCTTCGTTCAGCTTTCTTGAGGGGTGTGGGAACGATGGGCGCGATTATTTGCTGTCATGGCGCCCAGCGGTCCGGCTCATATCAATCAATCTCATATCAATCAAGGTCAAGGGAGGAACCGATGAAGGAGATTCTGCCGCATTGGCATTTCAGTCCGAACTCTCCGGTCAAGGACGTCGACACGAAGCGGATGACGCGTGGCGACAGGGCCGTGGCGGAGGCGTGCCGTCGTGCTATGGAGGGCGAGGCGTGGAAGGAGCTGGTGATCCTCGAATCGTTGGGCGTGCGTTTCAACGAACTGGTGGGCCGGTTCGTGTCCGAGGTGGCGTCTCCGGTGTTGGAGGTGATGCCTGGTGACAGTTTCCATCAGGGAGCGGCCGCGCAGTTGACGCACATGGTGAAGACCAGGGATGGTGGCGAGACCATCCGCATCATCAAGACTCTCGCCGTGAAAGGTAGGTTCTGATGGCTGGTGAGACGATCATCGCGGTGGTGGGCAATCTGACCGCGGATCCGGAATTGAGGTCGACGAAGAACGGCAGGAGCGTGGCTGGTTTCACGATCGCGTCCACTCCGCGCACGTTCGACCGGCAGTCTAACCAGTGGGTCGATGGGGACGCGTTGTTCATGCGCTGCAGCGCGTGGGGCGATCTCGCGGAGCATTGCGCCAATAGTCTCGCGAAGGGCATGCGCGTGGTTGCCCAGGGCAGGCTGACGCAGCATTCATGGGAGGACGAGCAGCATCAGAAGCGTTCTTCCGTGGAATTGCAGGTTGACGAGATCGGCCCTTCCTTGCGGTATGCGACGGCGCAGGTGGCCAAGTCGCAGCGGGGTACGGCTGGAGCGTATGGGAATCCGTCTTCCGCTCCGGCCGGCTATACGGGCGGGGCCGCCGCTTCCGGAGCACCGTTGCCGCCTTCCGACCCGTGGGGTTCGGCTTCGGGTTCGTCGTCTTCGTTCGGTGATTTCGGCAAGCCGGAATCCGAACCGGATTTCTAAGGAGAAATCATGAGCATGAAAGCATTGGAGTGGGCCATGTACGACGTGCCCGCCGAAATGGTCAAAGGAGCTTTGCTGCGCATCCTGCTCCTGCTCGCCGACCACGCTGACACGCAAGGCAAGGGAGCGTTCCCAAGTCAGAAGCGCATCGTGGCCCTGACCGGATACAGCCGGCGCACCATCCAGAACGGCCTGCACGATCTGGAGACGGCCGGACTGATCCGAAGGGGAGACCAGCGGATCACCGAGCATCTCGGCAAATACCGTCCGATCGTCTGGGACCTCACGATGAAGGATTTCAGAGGCGCAAAAACTACGCCTCTGGAACAGCGGCCGCAAGAGGCGCAGACCACTGCGCCCCTAAACAAGTTGGAGGGGCGCAATCAGGGGCGCAAAAAAACGTCGCTAGGGGCGCAATCAGGGGCGCAATCAGGGGCGCAATCAGGGGCGCAATATGACTGCGCACAGAACCTATATAAGGAAGAACCATATATAGAACCTAGAGAGAGTAACGCGCGCGCGAGAAAACAAATCCCAATACCAGCCGACTGGAAACCCTCTGAGGAACACCGGGCGCTCGCCGACCGGCTAGGCATCGACTGCGACATCGAAGCCGAAAAATTCCGTGACAGGGCCCTCGACTCGGGAGCCCGCTCGGCCGACTGGAACGCGAAATACCGCAACTGGCTCGTCAAAGGCAAGGAACGCGGATTCGCCACGCTAAAAGATTCCAACGCTCGCCGACGGTTCACGTGGGGCAGCGAAGAGGTCAAACGCGTACTCGGCCCGATAGCCTGCGAAGGCACGGACACGTACATGGAGCTCGCATGCAAGGTCGCGGACCTGCTCAACCGGGGCGTGGACCCGGACATGCTGCGCCGTCAGCTCGCGAACGTGCCCGGCGACGTATTGGCCGAACAATTGTTCGAACAGGAGGCGGCATGAACGCCATGACCATCGCACACATGGCCGGCATCCTCACCTCGGCCATCCAAGCCGCCGACCGATTGGAACTCGACGCGCTCAAAGGCCCGGCGCTCGCCGATATGGACCTTGACCGCATCCGCAATATCAAACGCGACTGCTCGACATGCATCAACCTGCTCGACCAGCTCGGAAGGGAGCGACGATGAGCGACCGGCAATTCCAGGAATCAAAACGCATCGCGCTCGCACGCCAGGGCTGGCATTGCATGCGTTGCGGACGCAACCTGCACGACCCGACCGTCTGGCCGGGCAGGAGCGGCCACCACAGGCAGTTGCGCCGTCGGGCCGACCCGACCGTGCGTGACCTGCCGTGCAACATCGTCGAACTGTGCGGTTCCGGCACGACCGGCTGTCATGGTTGGGCGCACGCGCATCCGGCCGAGGCGGAACGGTTCGGCTACATCATCCCGAGCTGGCGTGGTCCGCTCAGCGTGCCGATACGCGATTGGAACGGCGACTGGTGGTGGCTGCTGTCTGATGGCACGGCGCAACGGCTCACGCAAATCGAGATCATCGAATGGCAAAGCACTTGGAAGGAACAATCATGAGGACACAGGACAAAGACAGGAATGGGAAGCCGGAGGCGCTGCTTTGGCTCGACTTCGAAACGACCGGCACGGACAGGAATGACAGCCTGCCGTTGGAGGTCGGCATGGAATGCACCGACGTGCTGGGCGAACATTCGTTCGGATCCCTGCACCGCATCATCAGACCGTACGATCTCGACCTGTTGGACATGAGCCCGATAGCGTTCTCCATGCACGCGGACAACGGTCTCCTGTTCGAACTGCTGAACGGTTCCGACAGGAACGACTGCGTGGAAGCGGTCGCGAATGCCGTGGAGGAGTATCTCGACTCCCTCGCGCAACGCTTCACGCTGGTTCCGGCCGGTACGAACGTGGACTTCGACATCGACTTCCTCAAACGTCTCGACCTGGCCCCGGACAGGTGGCTGTCCTACCGCAAGTTCGATCTGACCACGCTCCGCCGCTACCTCACGTTCCTGGACTGTCCCGAGGATCCGTACGAGGGGCATTCCGGCACGCACAGGGTGCGCGACTGCATACGACGCGACATCAACGACTACAAGTGGTACCGCAAGCTTCTGAAGGGAGCATGGTGATGACAGCGGTCTCCATGATGCTCCTGTGCGCGGCCGTCCTGGTCGCTTGGATCGGAGGCCGGCCATGACGGTCCAGACGCATATGGCGTGGCAGTACCGGAATCCCGCCGACCTGATCGTCCGTCGATGCATCGCGCTCACCGGTATGGATGTCACGTTGGACGGCCCATTGGATCTGATCCGGTTGAGTCCGGTCCACGCGGTCCTGAAATACCGGGGCATAGGACTGCACGTCATCGACTGCGACCTACGCCACCACACGAACAAAACCTCGGACGGCATCCGCGCCGTCGTCATCACGGAAGGCAAACCATGAAAAACACCACATCGCATGCCAGGAAATGGCATAGGGCCAGTCCATGCCCATACTGCGGCACGAGGAAACCCGGCATCGAACCATACGCCAGCATCATCGGAACCACGATGCACTGCATCTGGATCGCCAAATGCCGCGGATGTCCGAACGCCGTCTGGATCACCACCCCGGACGACAGCATCAAAACCGCGATCCGCGGATGGAACCGATACGCCAACGGCGGATGGCGCAAACACTAGGAGGAAACAAAATGAGAAAAACAACACGCATCACACTCGCCATCACCGTCATATGCATGGCGCTCGCAGGATGCGGAAGCGCGTCGGGGCCTTCCACGCCGGCGCATGCGGTCATGTCCATCGAATCGCAGTGCTCCGCCGGGGCCGACGAATTCCGTGAATGCGTCATCACCCTGACCGACACGAGGAAAGTGGACTGCGTCGTCTACTCGGGCTACAAGCAGGGCGGCCTGTCATGCGACTGGAGCCATGTGAGCGGCGCGGACAAGGAGCCGGCAAGATGAGCTACAACGTCGTCACCCAAGAAGGCGTCAGAACGTTCGAGAACATCGACGATGCTGGCGACTACGCGCAGACCGTGTCCTTGAGGACTGGCGAACCGGTCAAGGTGTTCCATGCCGAGACCGGACTGGTCACATTCACAACCAAAACAAAGAAGGAAACGAAATGAAAGTGAAGAAAACCCTCATGGACATGATCATCAAATGGCATCAGGCCGGATACAGCCTCGATGAGATTGCACCACTGATGCCACAAGTCCCCAAAGAGGAAATCAAAGCGATCATCCAACAACACCGCGAATAACAAAAACCCGACCTTCCGGCCGGGCTCCTGACACCACCAGAAGACTACCACGCCGGAGGGAATCGAACAAATGAACGAACAAAACAACGAATCCCAACCAACACCAAACCAGACACAACCAGCACAAACCAACCAAAACAAGCCAGCGCTCGCCGGCGTGTGCCTAGTCTGCGGCGGGGGATGCGCTGTCGGCGACACCATGTGCGCGAGATGCGACGGGCTGATGCGTGGCTGGCTGCGGGAATATCCATCATGGTTGGATGCGCTGCACGAGTTCCTGGACTCGACCGCGCACTACGGAGGCCGCCAGCCTGGACGCGTCAACCTTCCAGCCGCACCGACGCCAATCCGATTGCCGGTGCTCGACCACATGCAGGCCATCGAGAATGCCGCAATCGCACTCTGGCGCCGGTTGTACGCTCCGCCCGCCATGCCTTGGGCGACCTATGGCGTGCACCCGCCGCTGGTGGACATGCTGCGTGTCTGCGCCGGCAGTCCTCGACTGCGCCGCATGCCTGACATCGCCGACTTCTACCATGAGTGGGAGTCGATGGTTCGAAAGACGCTGGACATCATCGACGTGCCGCCTGCGAAACATGGCATCGGCAGATGCCCGAACCCGCTGTGCGGAGTCGAATTGACAGCGGCGGTCGGCGCGGTAAGCGTTGCATGTCCCGTGTGCGGCAACACTTACCTTGTGGCGGATGTGCGGTTGGGGTTCCTGAGGGAATGCCTCCGGTCGGGACGCGCGTTCACGGCGGGGGAGTGCGCGGAACTGCTGCGCGAATGCGGATTCCAGTGCAACGCGAACACGATTCGCTCATGGCGCAAGCGCGGCAGGCTCCAACCGGTTGGTGAAAACGTGAAGGGGCAGCCGTTGTACAGGCTTTCCGACGTGCATGGACAGGTCATGCGACGCGACTCGATTTGACAAAATCGAAAGTGCAACGCACAATTGTCAGTGGATTAGAGGGTTCAAACCGAGGTGAATTGGTTTGGACCCTTTTCATATCCGCCATGGATTCTCCTAACTCCTTGGGCTACGTAACACCGTCCTGTCCGAACGGCATATCGGACACGCTCCGCCCACTCACGTCAGAGTGGGCATACACCAACAGCGGCAGGCAGGCCAATCCCGCGCTTATGTGATGCGGTGATGCTCAAACCGCCTGTCCATGCCTTCGTAGGAATCAGTGGCAGATCGCACCGGTCGCAGATCTTCGGATCCTCTTCCTTGCGGCCGCGTGTATGCGCGGGTTCGACTCCCGCCGAAGGCGCTCCATGAATAACCTCGGGAGGGGATATTCGCAGATGACGGGATCCCTGGTCGACATGTGGTTGGCCATGCTAGGACTTCATACGAAGGAATGACCATGGGCAAGCGACGCAACGAGCGGGTCAGCAACGGATACCGGCGGCGCATGCTCAGGCAAAGAGTGTTGGCCGCATACGATGTGTGCGCCATCTGCGGCAAGCCGGTCGACAAGACATTGAAGACACCACATCCGATGAGCGCCGAAGTAGACGAACTCATACCAGTCTCACGCGGCGGTGATCCATACAGCTTCACTAACTGCAGGCTCACGCACCGCATCTGCAACAGGTTCAAGAGCGACAAGACAGACGAACATGCACGAGCGCTGCTGGCCGGCAAGCAGACCATCAAATCAAGCTCGCTGCCATTCAGAACGTTCGGCATCTGACCCGATACCAGGGCGGGGTACCCTGCCATACCCCCTTGGGGTAGCCTCGGGTGCAGTGCCGATATTTCCCCCGGAATTCAAACGTCGGAAACAGGGGAAACGACGAAAGGTCGGAAAGCGGAGGTGGACGCCATGAAGTGCGAACTCTGCGGCAAGGAATTCCGGCCTTCCGGCCACGGGCGGCCGCAACGGTACTGCTCCAAATCCTGCCGTCAGAAAGCCGATTATCGTCGGAAAAAGAACAGGCCCGCACGGGACCGGAACGGTAAGCCACCCGTCAAAGTCGTGGAAACGAAACAGAAGCCGGAGCAGGACCTCGACCAGCGGAGCTTCGAACGGATGATGGACGGCAGCATGCTGGACATGCTGCGCGCCAACCGCGACCGACTGCAGAAGGCCATGGACGACGCGTCCACTCCGGCGAACGCGCTGCCGGCGATCAGCCGCCAGCTCATCGCGGTGTGCGACAGGATCGAATCCCTGCAGGGCGGCGGCCTGACCGACCTGCTCGAAGACGAGGAAGACGAGGTGACGGAGGATGCCGGAGCGTCGATTGTCTGAGATCGCCAAGGTCCTTCGCCAGCCCGAGGGAATCGTCGGCAGCGAGTTCACCCGCATCGACAAGGCCGCTCGCAAGGCCGGAATCCGGTTCGACCTGTGGCAGAAGGGCTTCCTTTGGCTCCTGTTCGCACGGAACGCGGAGGGCAAGTACGCTTGCGGCTCCGACGGGGCGGTATTGTCCAGCTGCAGGCAGATCGGCAAGACTTTCACCGTGGGCACCGCTCTGTTCCTCAAGGCGATACTCACGCCGAACCTGAAGGCCATCTGGACCGCGCACCATACGCGCACCAGCGACGAGACGTTCGCGGACATGTGCGAGATGGAGCACAATCCGGTGCTCGGCAGGTACGTGGAACGCATCCGCAGGGCGAACGGCCAGCAGGAGATCACGTTCACGTCCGGCAGCCGCATCATGTTCGGTGCCCGAGAGAACGGTTTCGGTCGAGGCCTGCACAGCGTGGACGTCGCAGTGTTCGACGAGGCGCAGATCCTCACCGTCCGCGCGATGGACAACATGATCCCCGTGCTGAACGTGAGCCCTGACCCGTTGGTCGTGTACATGGGCAACCCGCCCAAGCCCGGCGACCAGTGCGAGGCGTTCACCGAGAAGCGCACGCACGCCATGAACGGCGACGGGAGCCTGCTGTACGTCGAGCTCTCCGCCGACAAGGACGCCGACCCCGACGACCGAAACCAGTGGGAGAAAGCGAACCCGAGCTACCCGAAGCGCACCAGCGAGCAGGCGATCCTGCGCATGCGCAACAACCTGTCCGACGATTCGTTCCGCCGCGAGGCACTCGGCATCTGGGATGAGACTGTCACCGCATACGCCATCAGCCCCGACCTGTGGGAGGCCGCGGCTATCGATGACGTGCCCGAAGGCGGCACGGTGAGCTTCGGCCTCGACATGCCGCCCGACAGGAGCGTGCTGACCATCGGCGCCGCATTGCGGTACAAGGACGGAACGGCCGTCATCCAGATGGCGAACATCAAGGACGCACGGCAGGCGGGAACCATGTGGGCCGTGGACTGGCTCGCCGAACGCTGGCACAAGACCGCAAGTGTGGTCATCGACGCGCAGTCGCCGGCCATGAGCCTGCTGCCCGACCTGAAGGCCGCACACGTGAAGGTCACCGTGACGAATATGCAGGAGATGGGCCGCGCATGCGGCCGATTCCTCGACATGCTCAAGGCCGGGACGCTCAAGCACCCGCGGGACGAATACCAGCCGCAGCTGGCCGCAGCAGTCAAGGGCGCTACCACGCGTCCATTGGGACAGTCCGGCGCGATCGCATGGAACAAGCTCGGCTCGGATATCGACATAACCCCGCTCGTATCCACCACATTGGCGCTCTACGGGGCGTTCACCACGAAACGGCATCCCGGAAGACGACAGGAGGTGATGGTCTGATGGTCTTCTACATGGCAGACGGCACCACGGTAAGCACGGCACCGAAATTCACCGGCAGCAGCTACCTAGACACCGCCAGCGGGAACGTCGGCACCATTCTTGGCGTCGACGACGAGGACATGCCCATCATCCAAGAACTGCTGCGCGTATGGCGAGAGAAATACCCGCGTAACCTAATCCGCGGAGCCTACTACGACTGCAAGGAACGGTTCAAGGACTTCGGAATCTCCATACCCGACCAGATCAAAAACAAGGTCGAGGCAATGATCGGATGGCCCGAACTCGCCGTCCGATCATTGAGCGACCTGAGCGACCTGGAAGGATTCAGCATCTCCGGCGACGACACGATGGGCATCAACGACCTGTTCGAGGACAACCAGCTGGATGTCACCGCATCCGAACTGATCGTATCCTCATACAAGCACTCATGCAGCTTCCTGACCATCGCCGCAGACCCGGAGGATCCGGAACGAATCAGCATGATCCCCCGTTCCGCCGACTGGTCCGCGGGAATCTGGGACAGGCGCAACCACCGCCTGGCCGCCGCGCTGACCATCACCGAGGATGACAAGGACGGACGGATCTGCTCGTTCAACGTATGGCTCCCCGGCAAGGTCTACGAATGCTCAGGGCGCCCACTGCCATGGCGCGCGGAGAAAATCGAAACGAACTTCGACCAGCCGACGGTCGTCGCGCTCGCCTACGACAGGCAGATGGACCGCCCGTTCGGCCACAGCCGCATCAGCCGTTCGCTCATGAGCCTCGTGGACGCCGGATTCCGCACCATGGTCCGCATGGAGGCATCGGCCGAATTCTACTCCGTTCCCAAACTCTGGTTCATCGGCGCGAACAAGGACGCGTTCAGCAGCAACACGTGGAAGAGCCTCATCCAGGCGATCAACGCCATCAGCGCCGACGAGGACGGCAACCTGCCCCAACTACAGCAGGTGCAGCAGGCGTCCATGGCACCCCATTCGGACATGCTCAAGACCATGGCCATGCTCGTCGCCTCGCAGACCCGCGTGCCGGTCGACTACCTGGGCATCACACTGGACAATCCGACCAGTGCCGAGGCGATGGCATCAGCGGAACGACGCCTGACCCGCATCGCCGACAAGCAGAACGTGGCCTTCGGACGCGAACTCAAACGCGCCATGGGCATCGCCGTGGCACTGCGCGAAGGCACGAACTCGATACCCGACTCCATGCGCGACGTACACCCGGTATGGGCCCCCACGAAGGAGATCTCTGACGCGGCGCGCGCCGACGCGTTCACGAAGATCGCCGACAAGGTCACCGGCTACGCCGACTCCGACGTCGGACTCGAACGACTCGGCCTGAGCCGTGAGGAAATCACCCGCTTACGCGCCGACCAGCAACGCCAGCGCGCTAAGGAACAGATCGATCAGCTAAAGGCTCGCCTGGCATCGGCCGGCGGCGAGGAGGTTCAGGATGGAACTCAACAGCCTGAACATACCGGAGACGAACAGGAGAGATCTTCAACGGCTGCTTGACCAAGCCTATGCGGGATACGTCGCCGACCTTGATGCATTGGCAGACGAAGCGGCTGACGCTATCGAGGCGCAGTACCGCTCCAACCCGTTGTTCATGCGCGATGTGGTCGAGGACTACTCGAGACAGTCCGCGCAGCTGGCTGACGATTATTTCAGCCAGCTACGCGCTATATGGGCCGAGCAGTCAGGAGTGGATCTGCCGGAGTTCGAACACCCGGATTTGCTTGATCCAAGCGAAGTCCTCTACCGCATGAACGGCGGTTTCTCCGGAACTGACTGGAATGGTCTCAACTACTCCGACCTCGTCGCCGGACGCAGCAATGCCGGATTGAGCGTGGACAGTCTGTGGCCGGAGTTGAAGACCATCGATGACTGGCAGCAGCTCATTGGTGACATGGTCAGCACATCCGCCAGGCTTATGACCATGCGTGACATGCATGCCGACCCCACAAAACCAAAATGGGCGCGCGTGCCACGAGGCAGCGATCCATGCGCGTTCTGCGTCATGCTCGCCACCCGTGGCTTCGAATACCTCAGTGAAGAGACGGCCGACTTCGGCCCCACCTTCCACAATGGCCACTGTCACTGTGACGTCATCAGCAGCTGGGGAAGGCAGAAGCTCAAAGGCTTCGACCCCGACGGCATGAGTGAACGCTGGGAACAATGCAAGACGGCCATCGAGCATCGTCTTACCCACGACGAATACCTGAGAACCCGCAGTTCGCCGGACCAGAAGTTCGGCAACTGGAAACGCAACCAGATACTCGCCGAGATGCGCTGGCGCGACCGAGAATGGCTCCACAGCGGCGCAGAGCCACTGATCAGCTTCCCAAGTGATGGGATGCGTGAGGAAACCGAGAAGGCAAGACCGCAGGAGATACGAACGGCCCAGAGACTGCGCAGACATGGAATCGTCCCGGCCTTTCAGATCGACCATCGTGAAGCGAAGGATCCAGACACTGGGCGTATGCTCCTGATCGGCTTGTCTGATTTGGAAGGCGGCATCGAGCTCAAGACGCCTCAATCAGCAGACAAATTCCGCACTATCGACGGATATATGGGCAGCGCGTCAAAAAAGCCGGATTGCAGACGGCTGATCATCGACAATTCCGAAAACGACAACATGAGCGATGAGGAACTCATCGGAAACATCATGAAAAGTCATCGTTTCAAGAATGGGATCGTATACATCCTGAACAAAAAAGGACAGTTGCTGAGAATCAAGTAAGCGCCGCTGAAACTACCAAAAAGGGCGGTAACAAGGGCGCTTACATATCCATTCTATCACCTTTTGGTGGATTGCCGGAGCAGACGAACGGACCCGACTGTAAATCGGGCGCATTTTGCCACGCGGGTGCGAATCCCGCATCCACCACTCAACCGGCCCTCCGGCCGGCGGCGACCATGCGCCGCATCGCGTGGGAGGACCATACAGCGCACCGTGGCGCGGTCGAACTCGAATCCACGGGAAACAGCAAGAAGGAGCACGACATGTTCAACAGATTCCGATTCCCGGCCCGTATCCGTCTCATCGACGGCGGTTCCGGCGAAGGCGGTTCCGGTGAAGGCAACGAGCCCGAACCGAAATCGTTCACCCAGGAGCAGGTCGACCAGATCGTCGAGAGAAGACTGGCCAAGGAGCGCGGCAAGTACAAGGACTACGACGAGCTCAAATCCAAGGCCATGAGACTCGACGAGATGGAGAACGCGGGCAAGAGCGAGCTCGACAAGCTCAAGGAATCGAACGCCGCCCTGCGCAAGCAGATCGACGATGCCGCTGCCGAGAAGCAGCACGCCGAATGGGTGTACGAAGTCGCCAAAGACAAGGGCGTCCCGGCCGAACTGCTCCGCGGAAGCACCAAGGAGGAACTCGAAGCGCACGCGGACCTCCTGCAAGCGGCACTGCATCCGGCATCCAAGCCGCCGCAGGTGAGGAACCAGACCGGCGCTCCCTCGCACCAGAACAACAGCAAGGACGCCGAAGAGCTCTCGTACATCCACCAGCTCCTCGGCAGATAACCCAACCGACCGAAAGGACAAGCCATCATGGCGATGAAAACAGACCAGATCAAGCTCCCCGTGAGCGTGGCCACCGAAATCGTGAACAAGGCCAAGGACACCAGCACCATCGCGTCCCTGAGCCCCAGCACGCCGCAGATCTTCTCCGACGCCGACTACCTCGTGTTCAACGGCAAGAGCGAAGCCGAGGTCGTGGCCGAAGGCGCGGTCAAGGGCAGCTACGAGCAGACCGTGGATTCCGTCGTGGCGAAACGCTTCAAAGTGCAGACCACCACCCGCGTCACCAGCGAACTCCAGTGGGCCGACGAGGACAACCAGCTGCAGATCATCCGCAGCATCCAAGCGGATCAGGCAGCCGCTTTGGGTCGTGCGCTCGACTACGTGATCTACCATGCGATCAACCCGAAGACCGGCACCGCGCTTTCCGGATTCAACCCGTTGAGCACGTCCGCCGTGCAGGTGACCGCCGGCGATGACGACATCAGCAACGTGGACGCCCTGGCCGACGCGCTGAACGACTCCTACGACATCAACGGCGTGGCATTGTCCAAGACGTGGGCGTCCCGTCTGCGCAAGCTGCGCGTGCCCTCCACCGGCATGCGCTTCTACCCGGAGATCCCGCTGAACCTGCAGGCCGGCAGCCTGGACGGCATCACCGCCGCGACCTCCGGCACCGTCAACGGACGACTGGCCACGACCCCGACGAAGGTGCTCGCGTTCATGGGAGACTTCAGCCTCATCAAATGGGGCATGGTCCGCGACCTGACCAGCGAGATCATCGCCTACGGCGACCCGGACCAGACCGGCGTCGACCTGAAGGCCCACAACCAGATCGCATACCGCACCGAAGCGATGTACGCGTTCGCCGTCATCGACCCGAACGCGTTCGCCGTGCTCAAGACCAAGTGAGGTGAACTATGAGTTTCCCCATCCAGACGCTTGTGATCAACCCCGCAGGCGAGGAAAAGCACACTGTCGGCCCGTTGGACGCGCAGGTGCGGCTTGTCAACACTGACGGCACCGCCTTCTCCGCCGGTTCCGGTGCCTACGAACTGCCGGAGGCCGGCAAGGACACCCTCGGCGGCATCAAGCAGTTCGCGCCCGAACAGGCGATTGGCAACGTTGACGGCAACATCGTCAAGGCCGCCGCAGCCGCTCCGACCAAGGATGAATTCGACAAGCTCGTCACGGCTTTCAATACTTTGGCGAAACAGTTCGATGACACTATCACCGGCCTCGCGGCCTCCGGGGTGATCAAGCTGCCGGAAAAGAAGTGACCATGACGGACGAACCGGACATGTTCGCCACCTCCGACGACCTCGAACAGAGGTGGCACAAACTCACCGACGAAGAACGTGAGAAGGCCGACACGCACCTCATGGACGTGACCGACTACATCAAGGAACGCTCCCCGAACTGGCAGCGGCTCCTCGACGAACGGCCGCGACTGTTGACGAAGATCACCTGCGACATCGTCCGCAGAATCATGCAGGCCGACCCGTACGGCATCCCCGGCGGCATCACGCAGATGAACCAGACCACCGGCAGCTTCAGCGAACAATACAGTTTCGGAGCACCGACCGGCGACCTGTGGCTGCGCGACGACGAGAAGAAGCTCCTCGGCATCAACGCCCAACGCGCGTTCAGCGTCGACATGGCCACAGGTGAGGTGTCCTAATGGAAACCATCGAAGTATGGCGCGGCCAACCCACGACCGACACGGACGGCAACCCCATCCAGGGCGAACCCGCCCGCGTCGGCGCATTCCAGGCGATGGTCGCGCAAACCTCCACCATTGACCAGGTCGAGGAGAACGCCAATCCACTGACCATCGAATACACGATCCACATCCGCGGAAACCAACCGACCGGCATCCAGGCCACCGACCTGATCAAAGTCAGGGGCCGGCTGCTGCCCGTCAAGGGCAAGCCGCAGGTGTGGGACAACCTCCACGGACGCCACATAGGCGACGTCATCACCGTGGGCGAACGGGAAGGATAAGCATGGCCAAACGATGCAGATTCGTATTCAACCGCAAGGCGTTCAGCCAACAGGTCCTCAAAAACGAGACATTGCGCTCGCGCATGAGGGACGCGGCCGAGGCCGCCGTAGAGGATGACCGTTGCATGGTCCGCGACCATGACGGCAAGAACCGTAGCGGCGTGGCGATCATCTGCCCGGCACCGGTGGAGAAGGCGCACGGCACGCTAGAGGACACGCTCGGAAGGATGCGCGTATGAGCATCCCGGTCACTCCCCGGCGCACGGAACCCCTGCTCCTGCCCAAACTGAGGACACTGTTCCCGGACGTGACGTTCGACACCATCGAACGAAGCGACCTCGAACCTCCCTTCACCGAAGCCACGCTGGCCGACTCCATGCAAGGCATGAGCACCCCAATCTCGCAGTACGTGCGGCTGCGGCTGAGCGTGCGCTGCATGAGAGAGGACCATACGGGCGACTGGGGCAAGGCCGCACGCCTGTGGGCCGACATCGCGAGGGAGATCATCGGGCTCGGAACCGTCGCGCCGCTCATCAGCGCGTCACTCGAATCCGGGCCGGTACGCATGACTGACGAGGACAAGAGGCTGGTGTGCGCGTACGGCGTGCTCCTGCTCGAGGTCACCGTCAACTGAAACACAACCAAAGACAACGTGCCGCCACACGCGAAGAACGGAAAGGTGCAGACGAATGTCTGACAACAACGAAAAAACCACCGTCGCCGCGCAGGGCGCGACCGACTACGGGTACGTGTCCAACGGCAACACCGCAGGCAACGTGCGCCTGATCAAGAACTACGCGCTGTTCCTGTTCCCCAAGGGCGACAGCACGTTCACGGCCCCGACCGGCGTGAACTGGACCCCGCCGGCAAGCAAGAAGCCGATCGGCTACTCCACGGAGGACGGCGCCGTCCTGCATCCGGAACCGGGCGACAGCACCGACTACAAGGCCCACAACGGCGACATCGTCCTGTCCGACACGGATCCGGGCTACTGGACCCTGCAGCTCGCCGCCATGGAGGGCCGCAAGGATGTGGTGTCGGCCTACTTCGACGTGGACGTCGATTCGGACGGAGGCATCAGCATCAAGGGCGCCGGATTGAAGAAGGAGTGGATCCTCGTGCTGGTCGCGCTCGACCAGCAGGACCGTCCGTTCCTCCTGTACGGCACCAACTCGAAGGTGAGCGACCGTGACGACGTGAGCCTGAAATCCAGCGAGATCATGAACTTCAGCATGACGTTCAAGATGCTCAAGGGAGACAAGGGCGAGCAGTTCCACGCCTGGGGCCTCGTCACCGAAGACGGCAAGTGACCCATTGATTCTTCCCGTGCGGCCGATGGCGGTCGACCGCACGGGACCATTACCCATAACCGCCGATAACCATGAAACGGAGACGAAATGAGCGACAACACCTACCATGTCGTGGACGTGGACCTTACCGACGCGGAGGAGCTCAAACCCGACGTGCACCTCGAGGTCGCCGGCGTCAAACTCGACCTGCCGAACCTCAACAACGCGGAACTGCCCATCGAACTCGTCCAGGCCATCCTCCTGGTCAAAAGCAAGCCCGCATTGTCCGACGAGGAAACCACGGCCTGCGTGAGCACGTTCCTCGCCTACTTCCAGACGATGCAGCCGAACTTCTGGAACGTGCTGCGCAAGACCAAACGTCCGATGGCCTACCTCACCGCGACCATCAAGGCGTGGGCCGAGGAATCCGGACTGGACCCAAAAGCGTTTACCTCGCCCACCTCTGGAACAACCACCGCGCGGCGCTAGCCTACGACTGGATCCGAGCGTACGGGCAGATATACAGGCCCGTACGCTTCCAGGAATGGGTTGAAGGCCAACGTCCACGAACCGACTGGGGACTCGCCTGGGCGCTGACCCGCGAAATCCTCAAAGACCATACAAGCCACTCGTGGATGGCGTTGCAGAACGCCGTCTACACGCCAAGCGCCGCCGAACAGGCCATGTGGCTGACCGCCCCGGAACGACAGAAACGCCCATGGTTCGACCACGAGCACGACCCGCTCCGCCCGCCAACCCCGACGCACAACCTCACCCGCCGTCAACGCGAGGACAGGGAACGGCTCAAAGCCTACTTCCACATCAACGACGACCTCTGACTCCGACCGCCATCGGAATCCCGACACACAAACAAGGAACACGATGGCAACACAAGAAATAGGCGTCGCATACGTCCACGTCGAACCCTCCGGCAAAGGATTCGGCAAAAGCATCGAAGGCGACATCGGCGACGCCGTCAGCAAAGCCTCTAGGAAAGGCTCCAGCACCCTCATCTCGAAGATCGGCGGCGCGTTCGGCAAGATCGGCAAGGTCGGCACAGGCGCGATCGCCACCCTCGCCGGCGGCATCACCGCACTGGCCGCCAAAGGCGGCTTCACGCGCGCCCTCAACATCGAGAACGCGCAGGCCAAGCTCAAGGGCCTCGGCCACGACAGCGCGAGCGTCACCGAGATCATGAACGACGCGCTCGCCTCCGTCAAGGGCACCGCGTTCGGATTGGGCGACGCCGCGACCGTCGCGGCCAGCCTCTCGGCCTCCGGCGTCAAGGAGGGCGGACAGCTCACCAAGGTCCTGAAGACGGTGGCGGACACCGCGCAGATCAGCGGCCGTAGCCTGACCGACATCGGCACGATCTTCGGATCGGTCGCCGCGCGAGGAAAACTCCAGGGCGACGACATGCTCCAGCTCATGTCGAGCGGCATCCCGGTCCTCCAGATGCTCGGCAAGCACCTGAACAAGACCAGCGCCGAAGTGTCCGACATGGTCTCGGACGGCAAGATCGACTTCCAGACCTTCGCCGACGCCATGCAGGAAGGATTGGGCGGTGCCGCCCAGAGCGCCGGAACGACGTTCGCCGGCGCGCTGGCGAACGTGAAGGCCGCGTTGAGCCGACTCGGCGAGACCGCAGCCACGCCCGTCCTCAACGGACTGCGCGGACTGTTCAACCAGGCCATTCCGCTCATCGACGCGTTCACCGCGGCGGTGTCCCCGACTTTGGAGAAGGTCGGCGTGGGATTGCAGAAGGGATTGGAACAGGCCATCCCCACGGTCACTGCCTTTTTCGACAAGCTCGGCAAAAGCCAGACCGTCCAGCAGTTCGCCTCCTATCTCGCTTCCCTCAAGGACGATCTGAAGGAACTCGGCTCATCCCTGTCGGGAGCTGCCGGAGCCGTCTGGAATGTCATCTCCGAACCACTCTCCGAACTCTACAATCAGGCGAAAGGACAATTGCCGGCGGTCGCGGACGGATTCAAAACGCTCCTGCATGCCGTGTCAGGTCTTCTCGACTACATGTCGGCGCATGCCGACGCCATCATCCCGCTGGCCAAGGGAATCACCGCGCTCATCCTCGCCAGCAAAGGCATCAGCGCGGTATCAGCCGGGCTGAAAACAGTTTCCGGTGGGCTGAAGGCCATTTCCGCGACTGCCTCCGGTGTGGAGAAGACCGCTACGGCCGCTTTCGACATGATTGGCAAGATCTCCGACGCGGGAAACGCGGCTGGAGCACTGAAGCAACTCGCCGGCTCGTTCAATATTGTCAAGGCAGCTCAATCGGCATGGAGTGCGGTGACCAAGGCCGCGACCGCCGTGCAATTGGCATTCAGCGCTGCCTTGGATGCGAACCCATTCATCCTCGTCATCGCAGGCATCACCGCGGTCGTGGCCGCACTGACATGGTTCTTCACCCAAACCGAAACGGGCAAACAGCTCTGGAACAGCTTCGCCACATGGTTCACGGGAATCTGGAACCAGATCAGCACAGCATGCCAACCCGCACTGCAAGCCATCGGAACATTCATCACCCAGACCATGAGCCAAATCCAGCAAATCTGGCAAACCGGATGGACACTCATCACCACCATCCTCCAAAACGTCTGGAACACAATCGGCCCCATCATCATGACCGCACTCACCGCGATCATCACCGGCATCCAAACATTCATCACCACCATCACACCACTCCTGCAAGCCGGAATACAGAACATCCAAACCATCTTCCAAACCGCCACCACCATCATCAGCACGGTCTGGAACGGACTATGGAACACCATATCCACCGTCGTACAAGGCGCATGGACCATCATCACCACAATCATCAACACCGCACTCACCGTCATCCAAGGCATCATCCAACTGGCGCTCGCGGTCGTCAACGGGAACTGGAGCGCCGCGTGGTCGGCCATCCAGGGCATCGCGTCGGCAGTGTGGGGCGGCATCCAAGGCGTCGTTTCCGCAGGAGTCGGCATGGTCAGCGGAGTGGTATCCGCCGCATGCTCGACCATCCGAAGCGTGTGGGCCGCGTTGTGGAATGGCGTCAGAAGCATTGTGTCGAGCGTCTGGGGCGGCATCGTCGGCACCGTAAGCAACATGGTTGGCCGTGTCGGGAGCGTCGTGAGCGGGATCGGCGGAACCGTCCGGAGCGCGGTGTCCGGCGCGGGAAGCTGGCTGGTGGATGCTGGCCGCAACATCATCCAGGGATTGATCAACGGCATCACAGGAATGGTCGGCTCGTTATATTCCAGCATCACCAACGCGTTGTCGGGCTTGGTGGACAAGGCCAAGAACGCTTTGGGAATCCATTCCCCGTCGCGTGTGTTCCGCGACGAGATCGGCGTGATGGTCGGACGTGGCATGGCATTGGGCATCGACGATTCCGCGCATGTGGTCAGCCGTTCCATGGATTCGCTCGTCTCCACGATGAGCCTCTCCGACGCGGACTGGTCGAAGACCGGCAGGCTGAACGTCACGGCCGGCACCGGCGCCAATGCCGGCGACGGCGATCTGCGGGAACTCATCGCGGCCGTCGAATCGCTGCACGACGACCTCGGATCGATCATCGCCAGGTGTACGCCGACGATAGGGGACCGCGACTTCGCAAGGAAGGTGAGAAGTGCAATCGCTTGAATACGCGTGCGCCGCCACAGGTGAGCGAATCGGCTTCGAAGGGCCTCTGTACGGCGAAACGCTCGCCGGACTGCGCGGCCGCGTCTGGGACTACAGCATCGGCGCACGCGGCCTGACCGGCATCACCCGCGGCGCGCGCGAGGAGACCGTCGCCGTGAAGATCCATGATTCGCCGTCCACGCTCGACCTGCTGCGCCGCCTCGCCGACGCCGACATGGCCGCCGGCACGCCAGGCACCCTCGTGGCCGACGGCGAATGGGAGACCAGGGCATGGATCGCGAAGAGCGAGCCGCAGTCCATCACGCCCACGATGGTCGAGACGCAGCTGACCATCGTGCTTGCAGACGGCGTGTGGCGGCGCGGGACCACCGAACACCACGATCCGCGAGCCGACAAGGCCGGCGGCGACCTCGACTACCCGTACGACTACCCGCACGACTACGCCGGCATGAGCATCCTCGACACCGTGACCAACGCGACCGGCATGCCGCAGCCGGTGAAGCTCACGATCTTCGGCCCGTGCGTCAACCCGTACATCATCATCGGCACGAACCGGTACGAGGTCGACGCGACCATACCGGCCGGAAGCCGCCTCGAAATCGACGCGGCCTCCGATAGCAGAACCGTCACGATGATCTCGGACACCGGCCTGCACACCAACCTCTTCGGCAAAGCCGTGCGAGGCACCGGACGCGGATCCGGAACCTACATCTTTGAACCGCTGCCGCCCGGCATGAGCACGATCAGCTGGGCTGGCGGATTCAAATTCGACTTGACCGCCATCGAAGAGAGGAGCGAACCGCCATGGACCTGATCGTCACCGACACGAACGGCACGCCGTCCGGCTCGTACGCCTCATGGACGCTCGACCTGGCATACGGGTCGGGGGAGAACGACTTCGACCTCCAATGCCCGGCATGCCTGAAACCAGGCTGCCGATGGTGGGTCGACGGCACCGGCTGGGGCGGCATCGTCGACGACGTGAAGACCAGCGTCACCGGCGGCGAGGGAGAGCTCACCTACCGCGGTCGCGACTGGCACGGCCTGCTCGCCTCGAAGATCCTCGAACCCGACAAGGGCAAGGACTACCTGACCATGAGCGGCACGATCGGCACGCTCCTGCGCACCGTCATCTCCCGTATCGGACTGCAGGACATCCTCACCGTCACGGAAGGCACATCCAAAACCGCAAACTGGCAGTTCGACCGGTACTGCGACGCGTGGAGCGGCCTGTCCAAGATGCTGCGCGCATCAGGACTGCGGCTGCGCATCACCGCAGCGCAGAACGGCGTGACAGTCGACGCGCCGCCGATCACGGCCGCCGGCGACCTCATCGACTCCGACCTCATCGACTTCGATGCGACCCTCGCCTCGCATCCGATCAACCACCTGATCTGCCTCGGCAAGGGCGAACTCAAGGACAGGATCGTCGTCCACTGGTACGCCGACCAGAAAGGCACGCTCAGCCATACGCAGACCATCAAAGGCGCGGATGAGCGCACAAGCGTCTACGAGCTCAGCAACGCCGACGCCGCCGAACTCGAGACCAAAGGCAAGACAAAGCTCCAGGAGCTGCGAGATACGGGCAGCATCGACGTGGATGTGGAATCCGACGGCATCGACCTCGACGTGGGCGACACCGTGACCGGCCGCGACAACACCACCGGCATCAAGGTCACCGCCGAAATCACCAAAAAAATCATCAAAATCGAAGACGGCATCCCGACCGTAACCTACGAGGCGACCACCGCATCCACGGAATCGACCGGCGAGACCGGCGGCGGTGGATCAAGCTCCGGAGACGGCCACGCCTACTACGCCGGCAGTGGCCTCACCCTCTCCAACTGGACGTTCAGCGCCGATGTGACCGCCGCCGACCTCGAAACGGTCCGCAAAACCGCCACCGAAGCCAACAAGGCCGCAAGCGACGCCGCGGCCGAAATCGCCGGCGCACGAGACCTCGCCAAACAGGCGGACGGCAAAGCCGACAAGGCGCAAACCACCGCGGATGCGGCGAACACGCTCGCAAGCCAGGCGAACGACACGGCACAGGAGCGGGTGAAGACCATCGCCGCCGGCACAGGCGTCACCGCCACCCGCGCCGGAAGCACGGTGACCCTGACCGCGCCGAACACGCTGCCCGCGCCCACCAGCCTCACCAGCACCGACCTCAACACGCTCAAAACCGGCTATGGTGCCTACTGGGCGGGCGGCGGCAACACCTGCTCGCACAAGCCAAGCGGCGTCGGACACTTTGGCCTGATCGTGCAACGCACCGCACTCGGCTGGACCACCCAACTCCTCACCGACCCGCAGACCGGGAAGATCTGGCGGCGCACCTGGAACTCCGGCAGCTGGGACGAATGGAAGGCGCTGGCCGAGGACCGGGACGCGACCACGACGATCCACGGCCTCATGAGCAGCGGAGACAAACAAAAACTCAACAGAATCCAGGACGGAGCGAACGCCTACACTCTGCCCGTGGCCGCAACGGATGCCATCGGCGGCGTCAAACCCGACGGCAAGACCATCACCATCAGCGAGGACGGCACCATCACCGCACAATCCAGCGCAACAGCGGCATCCTTCCTCGCCGCACACCCAATCGGCTCGCTCTACTGGTGCGTCGCCGGCAACCCCAACGACCAGGGCGGCACATGGAAGGAAATCCACACCATCATCGGCGGACACGTCTGGCAAAGACTCGCCTGAAAGGAACATCATGGCAAAAACCACGAACATCACCAAATACACATGCGACCGCTGCCACGACAGCGCATACCTCACCGACGGAGATCCGCGCACGTCGAGCGACTGGCACCAGATCAAACACACCACCGCGGACGGAGTGACGCAGGAGGCACTGGCATGCACCTCATGCCAGCAGGAATTCAAGAAACTCGCCGCCACGCAGGACGCGGCCTACACGGCATGGCTTACCGAGGGAAAGGACTGACATGACCACCACGCTCATCACAGGCAAGGGCGGCACACCGCACATCACCAGCGGAGACATGGGCGCCATGCAAGCCGGAATCATCGGCAACGGCAGCTACCTGCTGCAGGGGGCTGACGGGAAATTCCCCGCGGTCACCATGCAGGACGCCAACCATGCGCTGATCCCAGTCCTCAACCTCGTGGTCGAAGGACGATACGCGCGCGTCACCGAGGCCGAGACCGCGACCATCGAAAGCGGCATGAGCGGCCGGAACCGCAACGACCTCGTCTGCCTCAAATACACACGGAACGGTCAGAACATCGAGACCGCCGCCATCGCCGTACTCAAAGGCACGCCAAACACCGGAACGGCCGCCGATCCGACCATCCCGTCGGGCAGCATCCACTCGGCCTCCGGCACGGCGTGGATCCCGATCGCCCGCATCCCGATCAGCGGGATCACGCCCGGCACGCCGGTCATGCTCATCAAACAGCTGCCTCCCATGTCGAAGCTGTGGGATTCCGTAACCCAGACATGCCAACTGCGATGGCAGGACACCGCATCGTTCGTTCCGGCTTCTTATGGCGCTTCGAACACCATCACGGTCAAAGACGGTCTGATTTTCGTGGACCTGTCTTCGTTCAGAAGCACCGTGAAAGTCGGCGATTACTCTGTCTGGCTGTTCGAAGAGGGCGTGAAGCCCTCCAGAACGGTCGGTCTTGGGTGCGTCGCGAACGTGGCTGGCATCGCGTATGGCAAACAGGCGAGGTGGAACACTAACGGGTCGGTGACGCTTATCGGAGGCGTGGGTTCGGCCGATATCGTCCAATGCTTCTCGAAGATCATTCCGGTGCCTGATGGTGTGGAATTCGTCTAGGCCGCCAACCAACAGCCGTGCGCCGTGGAGTAGGCGGATCTCGGGTCGCCCAGCATCTGCACCTTCCCGTCACGCGCGACAAGCAGGCTGAAACCGCAGGACGGGAACGCGATGATGCTCATGTCGGCGAGCGGACGGAACGCTTCAGGGATGGTCTCATTCGCCGTCGAGTAGTTCTGCTGTCCACTGCTAGTGAACTTGACGTTGCCGTTGATCGTGACGATGCGTCCGACCCGACACAGAGTGAGGCTGTCGTTCGTATACGGCGGCTTCCACTGCTGGGTTACGGAAAACTATCCTCATGGGATCGGATAGCAGAGCGAACCGACGCAACCCTGATTGCTGCCAGCGGCTCCCATGTTCGCACATCGGATGGTGCCGTTCGGATTAACGACGAGCATTCTTGCCGTTTGCCCGTTCGACACGCACACCATCGCATTGACCTCGACGGGCGGGCGCAGTTCGGCGGGCAGCACGTATTCGCATTGCACCGAATCCCAACTACCATTACCGATATTGCCGGAGTATTTGACCAGCATCATCATGCCGATATGGATGACCGTGAAGCCCTTCGCATTGTACAAGGTTACGGAATCCCTTACCGCATGATTGCCTTCTCCCACAGCTTCTGCGCGTCCTTGAGCACTGTCACGTCCGGCCGCAGGTAATAGCGGGCCGTGGTCTCGATGCTCGAATGTCCCAGAGCGCGGCTCACGACGGCCACATCCACTCCGGCAGTCAAAGCGCTCGTCGCCCACGAGTGACGCAGGTTCTCCCTGGGCACGAAAGGGAGACGCTGCTCACGGCACCATCGCCTGTAGCGACGGTCCACCTGCCCGGGATTCAGGCCGCCGACAAGCCTGCCAGACCCGCCGTGGCGGATCAGCCGCAGACGAAGCACCGCGAACCGGGGGAGCACGAGCTCCCTAGCCGACAGATCGGTCTTTGGCTCGACAACGACCTCATGGCCGGATACCCATTGCACACCGCGCCGGATTCGTACCATTCCGCCGCGCAGGTCGATGTCCGACCATTCGAGGCCAAGCGCCTCCTCAGGCCTGAGCCCCAGCGTAACGCTGCAGATGAGCCATGCCTCGAGCTCATGCCCCCAGAACCCACGCAGGAGCGTCGCGATCTGCCGCGAATCGAGCACGCGCGGCTGATGATCCGTCCTCTTCGGTCCCCTGACGCGCGTGGTCACGTCCACACTGCTCATGCCCCACCTGAATGCCTTGCGGAGCATGGTGCGAAGAACGCCCCACGCCTTGCGCGCCGCGCCGCGCGGCATGCCGGCCATCCACGTCTCGATCATGCCGGCAGTGATCGAATCGATCTCAAGCCCGCCGAAAGCGTCCACGATATGGCATCGCCACGCGCTCTCATATCCGACCATGGTGCATTCCCTCAAATTCGCGCACGACGGCAGCCACACCTCGTCATAGAAAACGGACAACAGCATCTTTTACCTCCAAATCCCACACGCCGTCGCGGCCAATCCACGACGATCGCCGTGTGGGATTCCAAGCCTAGAAAAGAGGCCCGCATGCAACTGCTCGATCAGATCGTCGCATGGCTCGTGCCCGCCATGTGCGGCGGTGCGGTCACGCTCGCCGCGGTGGCGTGGAGATACGGGCGTGCGGTGATCCACGGGCTGCGCGTTCTGCTTCGCGCCGAGATCATCCGGATCCATCGCGAATACGTGCAGTCCGGCCGACCGATACCCGTCGAGGTGATGGACGAGGCCGACGACGCGTACGACGCGTACAGCGCGCTCGGCGGCAACGGGACGGGAACGAAGATGCACGACGAGATCATGGCCGCGCATAACGGCCCCACAAGGAAGGAGCACTCATGACATTGGTGCATTTCCACTTGACGGATGCGGAGGGCTCCGGCCTTTCCGGCGGCGTGAGCCTGGTACCCACGCGCCGTGTGACGGTGCGTGATGCGATCAGGCTGCCGGTCGCGCAGACTGTCAAGCTTACGGCGGGCGAGGCCACCGTGGAGGTGATGCCGAGCACCACGCAATGGGTGTGGCGTGCGAGCGAGCTTGTGGCTGCCGGCGCCACCCGCTACGTGGAGGTGCCCGATTCCGCCCAGACGGTCGAGTACGCCGGGCTGGTGGACGTGGATCCCGCCACGCTCGACCAGAGCTCGGAGACCGTGGCTGCGTGGGAGACCGTCACCCGCGCCGCCCAGTCCGCCCTGGACCAGATCGAATCGATCGACGACAAAGTGACCCGTGCGGAAAGCTCCGCGCAGGCCGCGAAGGCCAGCGAGGGCGTGGCCGGGCAGGAGAGCGCGAAGGCGGCGGATGCGGCCGCGAAGGCACTCGCATCGCAGACGGCGGCGGCATCCAGCGCCAGTCTCGCGCACGAAGCCGAGACCACGGCGCAGGGGCTGATCGGCGAGGCGAAGACCATCGCCGGTCAGCTCACCGAAACCGCCGGACAGGTCAAACAGGATGCGGCCACGACATCCCAGGCGGCGGAGACCGCCACCGTCAAGGCCGCTGCCGCCGCTACCGCTCAGGATAGAGCGGAAACAGCAGGGCAGGCTGCGGAAACGGCCATGCAGACGGCTCAGGCCAAGGCGGATGCGGCTGCCGTGAGCGCCGACAAGGCGCGGATTTCCGAGACTGCAGCCGCAAAGTCGTCCGAGAGCGCCGGACAATCCAAGTCGGCGGCATCGGCATCCGAGAGCGCGGCGGCACGGTCGGCGGCGAAGGCAAAAGACAGCGAGACCGCGGCCGGTGCCAGCGCGGCCAGCGCGGCGGCGGACGCCCAATCAGCCAATACCTCCGCCAGCACGGCCACCGGCAAAGCGCATGATGCGGCCACATCGGCCGATAAGGCCAAGGCCAGCGAGAACGCCGTCAAGGCATCGGAGACGGCGGCGGCCAAGTCCGCCGCGCAGGCCGCCGACAGCGCCGCAGCAATCCCGAAATGGATCCAGTGCACGGACGCTGCCGACGCCGCCGCCAAAAGCGCCGCAGACCCGCTTAACTTCTACTGGTGGCCAAGGGAGGCGGCATGAGCGGCGTCAGCATCATGGGAAGGCAGGTGGGCGGAGCGTGCCGTGCGGGCCGCATGATAGGACTCTCGCATTCCGGCACACGCCTCGTACTGCCCAATCCCGCTGACAATCTCATCGTCAACGGCGGGTTCGAGCAGGTGCTGACGGGATGGACGGCGATAGGCGACGGCTCTGTCGTCACATCATCATCGGCAAATTCTGCCGTCCACGATCCGCATGGCGGACTCGCATGGTATATGAGCCGCAGCAATGACGGCGGGGTGTCGCAGACCGTGGCCGTCAGCCCCGGCTCACGCTACCGCCTCGACTTCTGGCATGCCGTCGGAGATGGAAGCTCATGGCGCAGAGTCACGGCGACGGTCACGGCCGGAGACGCGGTGGTGGCATCAACCAAAACGCCAATCAGGGCTGATACGCAATGGTATGAAGTCACTCTCGACTTCACCGCGCCCAAGGACTGCACGGCCGTTACCGTCACGATCACGGAAAACACATGGCTGAGGGTCGATGACGTGAGCCTTGTAGAAATCATCTAAGGAGACAATAATGACCGATTATCCGCTTCGTGGGGGGGGGGTATGCGTCAATGGCCTGCCGGTCGCCGGAATCTATCATGCCGGCCAGCGCATCGGGCTGACACACGACGGCGCACTGCTCGTGCCGTCCGGCAAGAATCTGCTGAACTACGGCGTCGCGCAGGCCGGGCACATGATCGCGTCCGTCATCGACGATGGCGGCCTGCGCGTCGCCACCACCGCGCCGATGAACAGCTGGATCGGCTTTCGCTGGAAGGCCGACATCGCACCTGAGCTTCATGAGGGAGACAAGCTCACGCTGAGCCTTGAGGACGGCGATACCCTTAACGGCATCTGCTTCCAGGTCTTCTTCTATGATGCGGCCGGCAAAATGCTGCAGCGAGCCACCTTCACCAAGGACAACATAACGTCTCTGAAAAGTCTCACTGTGCCGGCCGGCGCCATGACATACGACACTTGCGTCTTCACCTACGGGAAACTGTCCGAATCCACAACGAGCATCCTGCACCCCCAGTTGGAGCTGGGCGATAAGCGCACCTGCTGGGAGCCGCCAGAAAAACTGCGGGGGGGGGGTAGCGGCTGACCTCAACCTGTGCGGCGCATGGGACAACTGGGGCACGAAATTCCCGACATGGGAAGTGTCCGGCCATACGGCGCATGTCGCACGACCGGACACGGCGACCGGATGGCAAGCACGAAGGATGAGCGCCGTCACCCTCCCGGCGGGAACCTACAGCGTGCGCGTCGACATCACCGGCGACGCCGGCCTCGCGTTCGAGGTGCATGTCGGCGGTAGGGTCGCCTTCTACGCCGGAAGCGACTGGCGCAGATTCACCCTGGACCAGCCGACTGAAGTCTACGTGCAGCTGGCCGTCAGTTCCACATGGACAGGCGAAGCCACCCTCACGCCCGTCATCCTCGAAGGCGATTGGACAACCACTTGACATCCTATTTTCCAACAAACCGCAAGGCCATCCCACAGGGGGTGGCCTTTTCTATTGCCCCGAATCGGGGCGGGAAGGAGAGGAATTTGAGCATCCTCAACAAAGGCAAGCCGAAGCACATGAAGCCACGCCGCCGCTGGCGCACGCCGCTGACCGCGCTCGCCGTCGCGGTCTCCATGGCGTTCGCCCCGGCGGCGATGGCCGACATGGACGGGTACGACATCTCGAACTGGCAGTGCGGCATTGACACCGCGACCGTGCCGGCCGATTTCGTCATCGTCGGCACCACATGGGGTTCCGGCGGCGTGTACGGCGGATGCCTGTCCAACGGCGTCAACACCGACGCCAACCGTCAGCTCGCCGGAGCCATCAACAGCGGCAAGGAGACCGGCGTCTACCACTACGCGCTCGGCGGCAACCCGGAGACCGAAGCCCGGTTCTTCGTCGACAACGTGCGTGGATACGTGCACAGGAGCGTACTGATCCTCGACTGGGAGGCGCAGGACAACGCCGCCTGGGGCGACAAGCAGTGGCCGCGCCGCTGGGCGCGCGAGGTCAAGCGTCTGACGGGCGTGAACCCGATCATCTACACGATGGACTCCGGGTACTGGCAGGTCGCGGGCATGGAGGCGGAGCTGGACTGCGGCATCTGGATCGCACAGTACGCGACGAACCTCGTCACCGGATACCAGACCGCACCGTGGAACATCGGAGCGCGCGGCGAGGTGATGAGGCAGTACACGTCCAACGGCAGTCTCAGCGGCTGGTCCGGACGCCTCGACCTGAACAAGTTCCGCGGAGACCGCGCGGCATGGCGCAAGTACGCGAACCCCGACGACAGGGGTGCGGCGAGCCTGCCGAACGTCAAGCCGACGCCACAGCCCACGACCGCGCCGAAGGTCGACCTGGACGCTTTGGCCACGCGCACCATCCGCGGCGATTTCGGCAACGATCCCGCACGCCGCCAGGCGCTCGGATCCAACTACGCGGCGGTCATGGACATCGTCAACCGGCGACTGTCCGGCAGCGGCGTCACGACGCCATCTGGCAACACCGGCTCGTACTGCGTCGTGGTCAGCTCCGGCGACACCATGGGCGCGATCGCCTCCCGGACCGGCCGCACGCCGGCCAGCGCGTGGAGCGTGCCCAGCGGCAACATCAACCGCATCTGGCCAGGGCAGCAAGTCTGCTACGGCGGTTCGACCGCTTCCAGCATCGGTGCTCATGTCGTAACCACCTCGCACGTGGTCACCGCGGGCGAGAGTCTGTGGAAGATCTATGGTTCCGGCTGGCCGGCCGCGGCCCAACGCAACGGGTTGCGTGCCCCGTACACGATTTATCCCGGTCAGGTCTTGCACTGACCGGCCTCGAATTTTAAGGAGGTGTGGAATGGGCGAATCCAATACCAATGGCTACCTGCTGCCGGACAAGGCGTATCAGGCGCTCAAGTGGCTCGCGTTGATCGCTTTGCCTGCGGTCGCATGGCTGGTCGGTGCGGTCGGCCCGCAGTGGGGATTGCCGCACTGCGGTGAGATCGTCACCACGATCAACGCGGTCGGCTTGTTCGTCGGCGCTCTGATCGGCGTGAGCCAGCTCACGGCAGCCAAGCCGGACGGTTCCGACGAATAAAAAATCATTGCCACCGATTCGGCGGCAACACTTGACAGAGCTTCGCGTCGAACTTGACGGCTGTTAAGTCCATGCGAAGTTGCCCCTCTCTCGGCTGATGCTGGGGGAGGGGCGTTTTCGTGTTTCCGGCGGGTGTATCATACGGAGAAAGCAGAAAAATAGAGTCTACTTTGAGTGACACTCAGGTGGTGGAAGCACGAAACTCCAAGCGTGGCAACGCATGCAGAAACCTCACCGCTATAAATCGTGCTTATAACGACACTTAAATTTTCTTGATGAGTTATAGCTGGCGATTTCGTGGTAGCTTGAGCGGGTTGCATTGTTCATATCAGATGGAGGATTCATGTCCGCTCTCACTTCCGTCTCCGGTTTCCCGCGCATCGGCCAGAACCGTGAGCTGAAGAAGATTATCGAAGCCTATTGGAAGGGTGCCGCAGCGCTTGACGACGTGCGCGCCACCGCCAAGGAGCTGCGCGCCAAGCACTGGAATCTGCAGCAGGCAGCAGGAATCGATTTGATTCCAAGCAATGACTTCAGCTATTACGACCAAATGCTCGACACCGCCATTCTGCTGAACGTCATTCCGCAGCGCTACCAGCGCCTCGCCTTCGACAATCCCGAAGAGACGCTGTTCGCCATGGGCCGTGGCTACCAGGGCGACAAGGGCGACGTCACCGCACTGCCGATGAAGAAGTGGTTCACCACCAACTACCACTATCTGGTGCCGGAAGTCGACGAAGCCACCGACATCAAGCTCAACAGCACCAAGCCGTTCGACGAGTTCAACGAGGCGAAGGCGCTCGGCATCACCACCAAGCCGGTGCTTATCGGCCCATACACCTTCCTCAAGCTCGCCCGCAATCCGCAGGCCGAAGAACTCGAATACGATAAGGGCCTGGTCAACGCGGTCGCCGCCGTCTACGCCGAAGTCGTGACCAAATTCGCCGAACTGGGCGCCGAATGGATCCAGATCGACGAACCGTACCTCGTGCTCGACAAGGAGTCGGGCGACGTCGAACTGTTCAAGAGCCTGTACGCCAAGATCCTGCCCGCACGAGATGGCAAGATCAAGGTGCTGCTCAACACCTACTTCGGCCACATCGCCGACGTGTATGAGACCGTCAACCTGCTCGGCTTCGACGGCATCGGACTCGACCTCAACGAAGGCAAGGACGAAAACCTCGCCGCCGTCGAAAAGTTCGGCGTCGCAGAGAACACCACCATCTTCGCCGGCGTGGTCAACGGACGCAACATCTGGCGCAACGATTACGCCGTCAGCCTCGGCCTCGTCGACGCGCTGAAGAAGGTCACCGGCAATGTGGCCGTCGCCACCGCAAGCTCCCTGCTGCACGTGCCGTTCAGCACCGAAGGCGAGGACGGTCTCGCCGATGACGTGCGCAAGCATTTCGCCTTCGCCGTCGAAAAGCTCGGCGAGTTGCATGACATCGCGGTCCTTGCCGACACCAGCGAGGAAGACAAGAAGGCATCCGAAGCATTGGCCGCCAACCAGGCGCTCTTCGACGGCACCCGCGTCGCCGCCGACAAGAACGTGGCGGAACGTCTCGCAGCTCTGACCGCTGCCGACTTCGTGCGTCAGCCGGCACGTGCCGAACGCCAGAAGGCACAGCGTGAGGCGTTGAACCTGCCGTTGCTGCCGACCACCACCATCGGATCCTTCCCGCAAACCAAGGAAGTGCGTGCCGAGCGTGCCAAGCTGCGCAAGGGCGAAATCACCAAGGCAGAATACGACGAATACATGAAGGCCCAGATCGACGCCTGCATCAAGCATCAGGAGCAGATCGGTCTCGACGTGCTTGTGCACGGCGAATTCGAACGCAACGACATGGTCGAATACTTCGGTCAGAACCTCAACGGCTTCCTGTTCACCAAGAACGCTTGGGTGCAGTCCTACGGCACCCGCTGCGTGAAGCCCCCGATCGTATGGGGCGACGTGTCCCGCGCCAACCCGATCACCGTGGAATGGAGTGCCTACGCGCAGTCCCGCACCAGCCATGTGATGAAGGGCATGCTCACCGGCCCGGTCACCATTCTCAACTGGTCCTGGCCGCGCGAGGACATCACCCACGAGCAGCAGACCCGGCAGCTGGCCCTCGCCATCCGCGACGAAGTGCTCGACCTCGAAGCCGCTGGCATCAAGGTCATCCAGATCGACGAGGCCGCCTTGCGCGAAAAGCTGCCGCTCAGGAAGACCGACTGGCACAAGAAGTACCTCGACTGGGCCATTCCGGCATTCCGACTGGTGCACTCCGCAGTCAAGCCGACCACGCAGATCCACACCCACATGTGCTATTCGGAATTCAACGACATCATCACCGACATCGACGCCATGGACGCCGACGTGATCTCCTTCGAAGCTTCCCGCGGCGATCTCGTGGTGCTCGACGCCATTCACGACGCCAACTTCGAAACCGAAGCCGGACCGGGCGTCTACGACATCCACTCGCCGCGCATCCCGTCCGAAGCCGAAATCGAGGAACGCATCTACGAAATCCTCAAGAAGATGGACATCGAAAAGGTGTGGATCAACCCCGACTGCGGTTTGAAGACACGCGGCAACGCCGAAACCTGGCCAAGCCTTGAAAACCTCGTGGCCGCAGCCCGGGCTGTGCGCGCCAAGCTGTCCAAGTAAGGCGAAACGTTAGGAACAAGACAAGAACCATGCATTCGCCAATGTTCTCGCTCGAGGTGTTCCCTCCGAAGCGAACCTCCCCTGTAGGCACCATCTACGACACGCTGGATGGCCTGCAGGGGTTGGACCCCGATTTCATTTCCGTCACCTATGGCACCGGCAAATCATCCGATCGCACACTGACCGCTCGCATCGCCCACACGGTGAGCGAATACGGCATTCCCAGTGTGGCCCATCTGACTGCGCAGTATTTGAACAAGGATGACGTCGATCAGGCGCTCGACATGTTCGAACAGGCCAAGGTCTCCGGCATACTCGCCCTGCGAGGCGACCGCATCGACGGTGCCGAACCGGCAGGAGTATTCGAACATGCCAGCGATCTGGCCGTATACATCCGCCAGCAACGTCCGGACATGAAAATCTACGGCGCCTGCTACCCGGAAAAGCACCCACAGTCGGCAACGCTGGAAGAGGACATCGACAATCTCAAAAAGAAAGTCGATGCCGGCGTGACGCATCTGATCTCACAACTGTTCTACGACAACGAGGACTTCCTGAGATTCCTTGACAAAGCGAGGGCTGCGGGAATCGACGTGCCGATCGAAGCGGGCATCATGCCGGTCATGAACGCGAAATCGGTGCTGAACATGTCGAACAAATGCCAGTCGAAAGTTCCTGAAAAACTCGGCATCATGCTCGATAAATGGGGAGGTGACAAGGCTCTGCTCAAAGAAGCGGGCATCGCCTACGCATCCGAGCAGATCTGCGAACTGGTGGCGCGGGGCGTCGACGGCGTGCACCTGTACACGATGAACCATCCATGCGTCAGCCGACGCATTTGGTCCAACGTCAAACCATTCTTCGTCTGATTTCAGGCGATGCAACAAACATCAAGGGCGGTCGCGGGTATTTCGCAACTGCCCTTGGTTTTATCAGCGGTTACTATAGAAACCATGACTTCCATGCAACACAAGTTCGGGGCGCTTGATCTGATTCGAGCAGGGCTGCAAGATCTCGACAGGGCTCGCACGTTGTTCGACGAGCTGCACAATGACGGCATCGATGGCGACAGGATGCGGCTGCTACTAGCCACGCTGGAAAAAGCGTGCGATCCCGACATCGCACTCAGCAACCTGGTGGACATCATCAAAGTGATGCAAAGTCAAGGCAAGGATTTCACCAACATCATCGCCGATGAAAACTCTTTCGTGCGACTGATCACGGTGCTTGGCGTCTCCGATGAAATGGGCAAGCTCATGCGATTCCGCCCGGAACTCGTGGAGGCCGCAGCCAACGATGCCTGCGAAAGCCACCTTTACAATCACGAACAGCGCAGAGCGCATGTGCTCAAATCGGTAGGAGCCGATCCCAATGACCACACCATGCCGACTGCAAGCCTGCCACTTGCCGAAGCTGCGACGGCGCTACGTAAAACCTATCGCAAACAACTCGCCGCAATCATGGCGCAAGACGCCACGGCGAACGATCCCATCGAAATCCAACCGCGCATCAGCACCGAACTTTCCGACCTTGCGGACGCGGCGCTTGAAGGCGCGCTCGCCATCGCACGCCATGAAGTGGACGGCAGCGAACATGTGCGTTTCGCCATCATCGGCATGGGCAAACTGGGCGCACAGGAGCTCAACTATGTATCCGACGTGGACCTGATCTACGTGGTGGAACCCGCCGACATGGACACCAACGGCATGGCACTCAGCCGAATCGGCACCAAAATGGCCACCACGCTGCAACGTGTATGCCAATCCGTCATCATGGGCGTCGCAGAACCGACACTCTGGCAGATCGACGGTGGACTACGCCCCGAAGGCAAGGACGGTCCGCTGGTACGCAGACTCGAATCCCACGAAGCCTATTACGAGCAATGGGCGGAAAACTGGGAATTCCAGGCCCTGCTCAAGGCCCGCCCGGTAGCCGGCGACACCGACCTCGGACAAGCGTATATGGATATGACCCGACCGTTCGTTTGGACAGCTTCCAAGCGAGACAACTTCGTCTATGACTGCCAGCAGATGCGCAAACGTGTCGAAGACCTTATTCCCAACCCGCTGAAAGACCGCGAAATCAAACTCGGCAGGGGAGGCTTGCGCGACGTCGAATTCACCGTGCAGATGCTCCAACTCGTGCACGGCCGCTCCGACGAAGCATTGCGTACCAGCTCCACACTCGAATCCCTGCAGGCCTTGGCCGAAGGCGGGTACGTCTCACGCAAACAAGCCAAGAAACTTTCATGGGACTACCGATTCGAACGTGTGATGGAACACCGCCAGCAAATGTGGGCGCTCAAACGCACCCACCTGTTCCCAGACCTCGGCAAAGCCAACGCTGGCGGTCTTGAACGCAAACGAGACATCACCATCGACGAGCTGAACCAAAATCCCGAACTACGTCGACTCGCGCGCGCATTTCACATGCATCCCGAAGAACTCGTCAACAAATACGATGAGACACGTCGTGAGGTGCGTCACCTGCACATGGACATCTATTACCGGCCCATGCTGCCCATCAACGCGGGACTCGACGACGAACAGGTGGAACTCTCCACGAAAGCCACGCAGGAACGATTCGAATCCATCGGATTCGCCGATGCCGACGCGGCCATGCGGCACGTCACCGCGCTCACCGCAGGCATCTCCCGTGCGGCAAAAATCAACCGCATCCTGCTCCCCGCAGTACTGCAATGGCTCGGCGAAGGGCAGAATCCCGACATGGGACTGCTTAACTGGCGCAAACTTGAAGAAAACTTCGGCTCCGAAAGCGGATACCTCGGATTCCTACGCGATTCACCATCCGCGGCACAACGCCTATGCCACGTACTATCCAACTCACGATTCCTCGGCGACGCACTCAACAAATCCGTCGAATCAGTCACATGGCTCGGCAACGACGACTCTTTACAACCACGTTCGCGAGAAAGCCTCGACATTCAAACCAAGGCGACGCTTGAACGCAATGCCGGCAACATCAACGATTTCGCCAACTCCATCCGAGCCATGCGCAGACACGAAATCGAACGCATCGGTCTCGCTTGGATGAGTGGCGTGATCGACGATGAAGCATCGCTCGCCGGCATGACCGACGTATACGACGCGGCCATCGAAGCATCGCTGCAGTGGGCCATCCAGCATCGCATCAACGACATACAGATCGACGAAGCTCCGGCGGCGATCGCCATCATCGGCATGGGACGGTACGGCGGTAGGGAAGTGAACTTCAGCTCTGATGCTGACGTGATCATCATCTACAGGCCGGCCGAAGGTGCCGATGACGACCAAGCCAACCTTTTCGCACGAAAAGTGCAGGAAGACCTACGTGCGATCCTGCAGGGTCCAACCACATTCGAACCAAAAATCGAACTTGACATGGATCTTAGGCCTGAAGGCAAAAACGGACCGCTCGTACGTTCCTACGCATCCTGCGAGGAATACTATCGATCCTGGGCAAGCACATGGGAGCATCAGGCGCTGTTACGCGCACGATATGCGGCAGGCGACGCGTCTCTTGCCGAGGATTTCCTCATGAACATCGCCGACCCGTTGCGTTATCCGAAAATCGATCTTACGGAAACGCAGATCGCCGAAATCCGCAAACTCAAGGCACGTATGGAAGCTGAACGTCTGCCGCGCGGAGTACGTAGGGATCGCCATCTGAAGCTCGGCAAGGGCGGACTGTCTGACGTTGAGTGGACGATCCAGTTGCTGCAATTGCAGCATGCGGGAGACAATGCCAACTTGCGTGTCAATGGTACGTTGCAGGCATTGAACGAGTTGGAACATCGCAAGCTGATTTCCGCTGGCGATGCTGTGGTGTTGCGTAAGGCATGGCGTATGTGCACGGCCGCGCGCAACGGCAGTTATCTGTGGAGCGGACGCGTCAATCAGGCTGATATTTTGCCGGACGATTCATATTCGCTGGGAGGCATCGCCGTGTATCTCGGTTACGATGCGAATCGCGGCCAACATTTCGAAAACGACCTGCTCGCCGTGATACGCAAAGCCCGTGACGTAACGGAACGCCTGTTCTACGGTCGTTCGTGAGTCGTGCCATTTGAACGGCTAGGAGCATGGTGTGGCCGTCGGACCGAAGTTATACGGCTCTGACGGTTATGCTGATTCAGGGTTTCGTGCATGGAAGGATGGAGGTTGCGCCACGAATACTTGTGAACACGCGGTGAACTGGCAGGGTCTGCATTTCAGGCTATAGTTGGCTAGGTCACTTCGAGTGGCCACCTTCAACCACAAGTTGCATGAAAGGTGAGCCGTTGTCTTCAGTACTCGAACAGGCGGTTGAAACGCCGATGGTCGGGAAAAGCGTCATCACATTGGATGATCTTTCCATTCGCCAGATTCAGGAATTACTCCACAAGGCGCAGTACATTGATTCTCATCGTAAAGAAGTGGCGCACACCTGCGATGGCAGGGTGCTCGCCACTTTATTTTATGAGCCCAGCACCCGTACGCGTCTGAGCTTTGAAACCGCCATGCTCCGACTCGGCGGCAAGGTGATCGGCTTCGCCGGCGCCCAGCTCGCTTCCGTGACCAAGGGCGAAACCATTTCGGACACCCTGAAAACCGTGTCCAACTACGTGGACGTGGTGGCGATCCGCCACCCGAAGGAAGGCGCCGCGCTCGTGGCGTCCCGTGCAGCCTCCGTGCCGGTCATCAACGCCGGCGATGGTGGACATATGCACCCCACGCAGACTCTGGCAGATCTTGCGACGATGCAGTCGCGCTTCGGTCGCGTGAACAATCTGACTGTCGGACTGTGCGGCGATCTGACTTTCGGGCGCACCGTGCATTCCCTGATCGAAACCCTGTGCCGTTTCGGCAACGTGAACTTCGTGCTGATCAGCCCGGATGAGCTCAAGACCCCGCAGTATGTGCTCGACCGCATCAACGCCACCGACTCCTGCTCCTACACGGAAGTCAAGGATCTCGTTTCCGTGATCGGCGATCTCGACGTGCTGTACATGACCCGAGTGCAGAAGGAACGCTTCTTCAACGAAGACGACTATCTGCGACTGCGCGACACCTACATTCTCGACGAAGCCAAGATGGCTTACGCCAAGAAAGACATGGCCGTGCTGCACCCGCTGCCGCGAGTCAACGAAATCGCCGTCGAAGTGGATGACGACCCGCGCGCTGCCTACTTCGACCAGGTCAAGAACGGCATGCTTATGCGCATGGCATTGGAAAGCTCGGTGGTCGGAGACGAACTGCCGGGATATGAACCGCTTGAATCCAAGGAGGTTGCAGCCTGATGGAAGTCACCAGCATTCAGAACGGCATCATCATCGACCATGTGCCTGCCGGCACCGCGCTCAAGGTGCTCGAATACCTGAAAATTGATCCGGCTAAGACCAAGCTCGCGCTGATCATGAACACCGACAGCCACATGTTCGGCACCAAAGACATCATCAAAATCGAAAGCGAAGAGGAAGCCGAAACCATCGACCTTGACGTGCTCGGCCTTGTGGCACGCACCGCAACCGTCGGCATTGTGCGCGGCGGTAAAATCGTAGAGAAAAAGCAGCCTACACTGCCGGAACATGTGGTCAATATCATCAAATGCGTGAACCCGCGCTGCGTGACTACCACCGAGCCGGCCGTACAGATGTTCCACCTGGTGCATTCCGACCGTCAGGAATACCGCTGCGACTACTGTGACGAGGAAGCGAAGTTCTGACCCATGACCCTCACCCTTCACGACATCAAGGTTTGGAACACCGGCGAAGTCATCGACCTGATCGTCCCATCTGACGCTGATGAAACAGTGGACGCTTCGGCCATGACCATCGCCCCGGGATTCGAAGATCCCCACGTCCACTTCCGCGATCCGGGCCAGACCTACAAGGAATCCATGGTTTCCGGTTGCGCGGCTGCCGCCTCTGGCGGGTACACGAACGTGCTCATCATGCCGAACACCGTTCCCGCCATGGATGGCGTGAAGGTGACGGCGGGGGAACCGGGCGCCAGTGAAGTGCTCGACGCCGGTTTCGACACGGTCATCGACTATTTGCAGCATTACGAACAAGCCCATGATGTGACCTTGCCGGTGCGTTATGACCTGTGCGTATGCGCTTCCAAAGGGCGTGCAGGCAAGGAAGCAACCGACGTGGCCGACTGGATCGGCTACCTGCCTGAACACGATGACGACAACAAGGACGCCTACCAGCTGTGCCACCCGGTGACCGCCATCAGCGATGACGGTTCCGCGGTAACACCGGAAATCCTCGACCAAGTGTTCGACAACGTCAAGAAATCAGGCTTATACCTGATCGAGCATTGCGAACACCACGACACCGGGGCGGTCAATGAAGGTCCCGTATCACGAGAACTGGGCGTACCCGGCATTCCCGAAGATACCGAACTGAAAATCGTCGAACGCGATATCGAGATGGCGCGCAAAACCGGCGTGCATGTGCACTTCCAGCATGTCAGCACTGCGATTTCTTTCGACGCGATTCGCAAGGCCAAAGCTGAAGGCTTACCGATCACGTGCGAAACTGCACCGCACTACGTTGCGTTGTGCGATGAAGCATTGCTGAAATACGGCACTCTCGCCAAGATGAATCCGCCGTTGCGCTCCGAAGAGGATCGCAAGGCAACCATCGCAGCCGTAGCTGACGGCACCGTCGATCTGCTGGCCACCGACCATGCACCGCATACCATGGAAGAGAAGGACCTTGGTTTCCTCGATGCTCCGAACGGCATCATTGGTCTTGAATGCGCGTATGGCGTATGCCACAAGATTCTTGTGGACGGCGGCTTTATCTCCGACGAACGCCTGATTGAACTCATGTCGACTGCGCCAGCCGAACTTATGGGCCACAGCAAGGCCGACGTCACAGCGTTGCTTGACGAATACGCAGACGCCGTCCCCGGAGACGACGACACCAAACGCGTGCTGGACCTCGTCAAGGTTCCTGCAGAAGACCGCGCGGATCTGGTAGTGCTCAACACCGACGAGGCATGGACCGTGAATCCTGAACGATTCCATTCCTCGGCTCGTAACACCCCGTTTGGTGGATGGCAGGTCACCGGCCGTCCGCTCGCCACCATCATCGGCTCGAAACTAGTCTTCAGCCGTATCAACAAGGAGGATTGATGGATCGCCTGATCGAAGCAATCGAAGCCAAGCAGAATCCGAGCGTTGTGGGACTTGACCCGACCGAAGCGCTCGTGCCAGCGCAAATCGTGGCCGGCTTTGCCGAGGAAATCAGCGAACAGGTTGAAGATCCGGCGGAAGCGCCGTCCATGCAGCTTTCCGTGGCCTTCTTCGAATTCAACCGCGCCATCATCGACGCCGTAGCAGACATCGTGCCTGCGGTCAAACCGCAGATCGCCATGTATGAGACGCTCGGTCCGGCAGGCATCGACGCCTACACCATGACCTGCGAATACGCCAAGCAGCAGGGCCTGTACGTGCTCGGCGACGTCAAGCGCGGAGACATCGGCTCTACCGCGGCTGCATATGCTCATCACCTCAGCGGTATAGGATTGGACGACACCGCCTATGATCCATGGCATGAGGATGCGGTGACCGTGAACCCATACCTCGGCACCGATGGCATCACACCGTTCGTCGACGCCGCCACCGCCAACGACAAAGACATTTTCGTGCTTGTACGCACCTCCAATCCGTCTAGCAGTGAACTGCAGGAACTCGAACTCGCCTCCGGTGAACGCGTATACGAGCATGTCGCCGATCTGGTGGAAGGCTGGGGAGCCGAAACCATCGGCAAGAACGGCTATTCACGTGTAGGCGCAGTGGTCGGAGCCACGCACCCGGAGGAAGGCAAGGCATTGCGCGCACGCATGCCGCACACGTTCTTCCTTGTACCGGGATACGGCGCTCAAGGCGGCACCGCGCAAGGCGTGGCCGGCATGTTCGACCGTGACGGCATGGGTGCGCTTGTCAACTCGTCACGTGGCGTTATCGGTGCATGGAAAAAGTCCGGCAAGTATTCTGAATCCATGAGCGCCGACGATGCTCTGGATCTGGTTGCGGAATCAGCCCGTGAGGCAGCCAAAGATATGCGTGACAATCTGCGTGCGGTCTTGCCGTAACCTGCCGACTGGCCAACTGTTCAATCTGAAAGAAAAACAACCACCAAACCATCGAACGTAACAGAGAGGGAGTTCATGACCACCGCAACAACGTTCGTTCCGACCGTTGCCGAAGCGACTGCGGCAGGCTTTTTCCCGAGCCGGCATGAAGTCGAGGTCGTTGACAATCAGGAACTGACTGACGGCGTGTACCGTTTGACGTTCCGTGACGAATACATCGCCAGCCATGCAAAGCCGGCACAATTCGTTGACGTATATTCCAACGATCCAAGCAAGCTGATGCCGCGTCCGTTCGGCGTTTGCGAAACCAACGGCGACGAAGTCAGCCTCATGTTCGCCGTGGTAGGCAAGGGCACCGCAGAATTTGCCGGATTGAAAGCTGGGGACACCATTCGTGTGATGGGCCCGCTCGGCAATTCGTTCAAGACCAAGGAGCCCGCCAATTATGTGCTCGTGGCAGGAGGTCTTGGCGTGCCTCCGCTCGTGCATGCGGCACAGCATATCGCCGGCATCGAAGGCGCGGTCAGCACCGCGGTGTTCGGCTACCGCAACGTGCGTTTCGGCGACGAATATGCGGGCAAGTATGCCGACAAGGTGTACAGCATCGACGAGAGCGAAGGCAACGTGATCACCTTGCTTGACCGCATCGAAGGCGAGTTGATGGATTCGGGACTCAAGCCGGTGATTCTGACCTGCGGTCCTCTGCCGATGATGAAGGCCGTCGCCGCATGGGCCGTGAAGCGTGACATGGCGTGCCAGCTGAGCTTGGAACAGCGCATGGGCTGTGGCTATGGCACTTGCGTGCTGTGTACGGTCGACACGTTGGACGGACGTTTGAAGGTCTGCTCCGATGGTCCGGTCTTTACTCGCGAACGTTTGGGATGGGGTGAATGAGATGATCGACGATACCCAGCATGAGAACCTGTACGGTTCGTACGAGTGGAAGCATCCCACGCAGGTGGCGGGCGTGCCGTGGAAGAATCCGGTCGCCACGGCTTCCGGCACCTTCCAGTATGCGGCGGTCCGCTGGTTCTACGACGTGAGCCAACTGGGCGCGGTCACCACCAAGGGCGTCTCCCCGGTGCCATGGGAAGGCAATCCCGGCATTCGTACCGCTGAAGGCCCATCCAGCAACATCAACGCGGTCGGCCTGCAGAACCCGGGTGTGGACCATTATTTGGAAGACGACCTGCCCAAGCTCAAGGCCATCAACGCCACGGTCATCGCCAATGTGGCCGGTCACTGCGACGACGACTATGTCGAAGTCGTGTCCAAGCTGAACGATTCTCCGGCAGACATGCTGGAAATCAACGTGAGCTGCCCGAACGTGTCCGCCGGAGGTATGAGCGTCGGCACCGATCCGGTGGCGTTGAGCCGTCTGATCACCCGCCTGCGCAAGCTCACCGACAAGAAGATGATTGTCAAGCTCACGCCGAACGTCACCGACATCACCGTGCCTGCCCGCGCGGCCGTGGAAAGCGGCGCCGACGCGCTGAGCATGATCAACACACTGCTCGGCATGCGCATCAACATTCGCACTGGAGAACCGATCATCGACCATGTGACCGGCGGCGTTTCCGGACCGGCCGTGCTGCCGATGGGACTCGTGGCCGTGTGGAAGACCCGCTCCGCATTACCGAACACTCCGATCATCGGCATCGGCGGCATCGATTCCGGTGAGAAGGCGCTTGAATACCTGTATGCCGGAGCGAACGCCGTGGAAGTCGGTGCGGCCGCACTGTTCGAACCGACCGCGCCATTGCGTGTGGCCCGCGAACTCGACGAGCTGCTCGACGCACGTCCCGAACTCGCAGACAAGCTCGCCAAGGGTGAAACTTGGCGTTGACCTCGATCATTCATCAAAGGAGCATGACATGACTGAATCCCTCGACCACCGTTTTACCAAGTTCCTGCTGGAAGCGCAGGCGCTGAAATTCGGCGAGTTCACGCTGAAGTCCGGTCGTAAGTCGCCGTATTTCATCAATGCGGGCGCATTCAACGACGGACGTAAGATCGCCACGCTCGGCGCATTCTATGCGGAGAAGATCGCGGCGGAAATCGAAGCAGGCAATCTGCCGAACGACATCGACACCATTTTCGGTCCTGCCTACAAGGGCATTCCGCTGGGCGTCTCCACCGCGATCGCTCTGACTTCCGGCCACGGTATGGAAGTCGGCTACACCTTCGACCGCAAGGAGAAGAAGGATCATGGCGACGGCGGCATGATGGTCGGCACCCAGCTGACCGACGGCATGAAGGTACTGCTCGTCGACGATGTGATGACCGCAGGCACCGCAGTACGCGAGGTCATTCCCAAGCTCAAGGCCGAAGCGGATGTGGAGGTCGTCGGTTTGGTGCTTTCCGTGGATCGTATGGAAAAGACCAAGGATTCCGACACGTCCGCGGTGAAGGCCGTCGAAGCAGAGTTCGGCTTCCCGGTATTCGCCATTGCCAACGTGCGCGAGATCTTCGAGGCCGGCCAGCATATCGAAACCGCTGACGGCACCGCGTATGTGACCGACGAGATCAAGGCCGCTGCCGACGCTTATCTGGAGCAGTATGGTGCCTGAATTCTATAGGCGGGTCCTACAGTTGAACATATGAAAAGTGCCTCACACCAATCGAAAGCATCGGTGCGAGGCACTTTTCAATCTCATATCAGAGTGCATCCAGTTGATGAGTGCATTCAGTCGATCAGGTTGTATCCATGGTCGGCCACCACCGACTTGAGCTTCTCCAAATAGTTTTCCGCGGCCTTCGACAGATTCGCACGCTCGCTCGTGATCCAGCCGACCAGCATGGTCTCATCGGTGTCAAGCGGCACGGTCACGATTTTCTCATTGTTGAGATCGCCGTTGTCGATGCCGGTGCACACGGTGTAGCCGTTCAGACCGATGATGAAGTTCAGAATCGTCGCACGGTCGGTCACGTTGATCTGCTTGGGGGAGTATTCCGGCCAGACCGCCTCTTCGGCGAAGAAGAAGCTGCCCTCCTCGCCCTGCTCGTACTGGATGAACGGGAACGGCTTCAAGTCGTCCATCGTGACTTTCTTCTTGCCGGCCAGTGGATTGTTGCGTGAAATGAACACATGCAACGGAGCACGGAACAGTGGATGGAATTCCAAATGCTTTTCGCGCAACATCTTGCCAATCACGTCTTTGTTGAAATCGGACAGGTAGATGATGCCGATTTCGGAAAGCATGTTCGCCACTTGGTTGATGATGTCTTTGGTGCGCGTCTCACGAATGGTGAACTCGTATTCGTCGGATTTGATGGAGTTGATCATTTCCACGAACGCTTCGACGGCGAACATGTAATGCTGTGTGGACACGGAACACAGCTGCTTGCGTGGCTTCGCGTTCTTGTAACGTTCTTCGAGCAGCGACGCCTGATCGAGCACCTGGCGCGCGTAGGTGAGGAATTCCGCTCCATCCACGGTCAAGGCGATGCCTTGCGACGAGCGGGTGAAGATCTCGATGCCAAGCTCGTTCTCGAGTTCCTTCACAGACGAGCTCAACGCGGGCTGTGACACGTACAGCTCGTGCGAGGCTTCGTTCATGGAACCGCATTCCACGATTTTCACAATATATTTCAGCTGAAGAAGAGTCATAAACTCAGGTTAGAGCCATGTACTGACCGTGGGGGAGTGCTTATATCCTCTTGTCTGGATAGTGGACTGCCGATCGCGCAGATCAAGGACGTGAAAAAACCAATTGCAGCTTGACGAGGATCGCACACAGTTGTAAACCCCACAAACCGTGCTCGACAAAACCGGTCAGGTGTTCGCCCAATGGGAGCGGACCGGCTTGACGGGTCAGGCCTACAGGCAAAAGAGTTGTCCCTATCGGAGTGCTCCATATCGGCATAAGCGACAAAAAGGGATTGCCCGGCTTTCTACACACCAGACAATCCCGTTCGTCACAACCTACTACAGTTCGGTCTACTGGTACAGATGGCCGCCCTGCTCGCGGAAGCGCTCGCTCATCTCTTGCATGCCGGCAGCGATGGTTTGCGCGTCGGCGACGAGCTTCTCCTGTGCTTCGGCATTACCGAATTTTTTGCGGATGTTTTGGCTGATGGCCATGGAGCAGAACTTCGGACCGCACATCGAACAGAAATGCGCCATCTTCGCAGGCTCGGCCGGCAAAGTATCATCATGGAACGCGATGGCGGTGTCCGGATCGTAGCTCAGGTTGAACTGGTCAAGCCAACGGAATTCGAAACGTGCCTTGCTCATGGCATTGTCGCGGTCGATGGCATGCGGATGATGCTTGGCGATATCAGCCGCATGGCAGGCGATCTTGTATGCGATCACACCTTGCTTCACATCGTCCTTATTCGGCAGCCCAAGATGTTCCTTCGGCGTCACATAACACAGCATGGCAGTGCCATAGCGGGCGATTTCCACACCGCCGATCGCCGACGTGATGTGGTCGTAGCCGGGAGCGGTGTCGGTGGTGAGCGGTCCAAGCGTATAGAACGGCGCGTCCTTGCAGATCGCCTTTTCCATCTCGATGTTCATGCGCACGGTGTCGAACGGAATATGGCCGGGTCCTTCGATCATCACCTGCACGTCGTGTTCCCATGCGCGCTGCGTAAGCTCGCCCAAAGTCATCAGTTCGGCGAACTGTGCCGCATCGTTCGCATCGGCAAGCGATCCCGGACGAAGTCCATCACCCAGTGAGAACGCGACATCGTACTTGGCGAAGATCTCACACAACTCATCGAAATGCGTATACAGGAAGCTTTCCTGATGATGCTGCAAACACCATTCGGCCATGATCGAACCGCCACGCGAAACGATGCCCGTCATACGATTCGCCGTCAACGGCACGAAACGCAGCAGCACACCGGCATGAATCGTCATGTAATCCACGCCTTGCTCGCACTGTTCGATCACTGTGTCGCGGAACAGTTCCCAGCTGAGCTTGGACGCATCATCCTCCACCTTTTCGAGCGCCTGATACATTGGCACGGTGCCGATCGGCACGGGGGAGTTGCGCAGAATCCATTCACGAGTGGTGTGAATGTCGTTGCCGGTAGACAGATCCATCACAGTGTCGGCACCCCACTTGGTGGCCCACGTGAGCTTCTCCACCTCCTCGTCAATAGACGAAGTGACCGCCGAATTGCCCATATTGGCGTTGAGCTTGGTGAGGAACTTCGAGCCGATGATCATGGGTTCAGCTTCGGGATGGTTGATATTGCAAGGCATGACCGCACGCCCTGCGGCCAGTTCGCTGCGTACCAATTCCACGCTGCAATGCTCGCGCTCCGCCACATAGCGCATTTCCGGCGTGATGATGTTGTGGCGCGCGTACCACATTTGCGTCACCGGATGATCCTTGGCCTTCATCGGCTTATGCTGGCGACCACGCCATTCCTTGGAAGCCTTGCCACGTTTGATGGCGCGTTTGCCGTCATCTTCCAAATTGCGGCGACGTCCTTCATATTCTTCGGCGTCTCCACGGTCAAGAATCCAGTCCAAACGTAGGGGAGCGAGACCCTCCTTCGGATCGCATTTCGGACCTTCGGTGTTGTAATCCTTGAATGGTGCGTTCGGTCCGACGCCAGGAGTGTCAGACAGTTTGATTTCAGTGTACGGCACTTGCAGATCGTAGGAACCGAATTCGTTTTCGAAATGCACCGGCGTGGTTTTGCGAATATGTGCTTTGTCTCGCTGCTTGGAATCGCGTGCGGCAATGTCGACGCGCTGTTGCTTGGCAAGCTTGGATGCGGCCTTGGCTTCCTTCGCATTGGTGAACTTCTTTTCGCCGGATGCGCCGTCGGCTGTGTTGTCAGTGTTGATTTCCGCTGTTTTCTGGGCTTTCACGCGCGGCGCGTACCCGTGCTTCGTGTCGCCACGTACGGCTTTCCAACGCGCTACCATATTGCGGGTTGCAGCTTCCGGATCATCGGCTCCTGCAATCGCGGACACCACGAACCAGCCTGCCGCCTTTGAATGCGCCAGCATCTCCATATCATCTGCGGTCACGCCACCGCCTACCACTACCGGAAAACCACTGGCTGAACAAATGGTGTTGATCTGCTCTTCGTCAAGCGTGCGACCGGAACCGTCATTGCCGCCTACGGACGCTTCCGGCTTGGTGACGGAAACATGCAGTGGTGCCGCACCGATATAGTCGATGCAGCCGTCGGGCAATTCGTTGATGAGTTTGACCAGGCTTTCCGTTTCGGCGGACAAGCCCACGATGGCATCTTCGCCAAGCAGTGCACGGGCTTCGCGCGGTTCCATATCGGTCTGTCCGATGTGCACGCCGTCAACCTTGATGCCTTTGCTGCGGGCCTGCCAGACCACGTCCACACGGTCGTCGATCACGAATGCCACGGAATCCGACTTATTGTTGTCTTCGATGATTTGCGCGATATCACGCGCCATGTCGGTGAGATCCTTCGCGTCAGCGTCTTTGACGCGCAGTTGGATGAAGCTTGCGCCCCCGCGCAATGCGTCATCGATGACGTCGGTGATCGGTCGGCCTTTGCAATCCTGTGGTCCTACCACAAAATAGGCGCTCAGGTCGAAGCTGTCTCGCATCGACGCATACGGATAATTGTTCATGATTCCCCCTTGATTATGCTGTTTTGGGTTGGGAAAACTTGATTTCGCAGGCAATGGGTATGCTGACGCGCCCGTATGCTCGGTTATACGGGATAGAAAACAGAATTACGATTGATGATTGCGCGATGCAGACTGTTTGGTCGACGCGTCTGCTACGCAGACTTTTACGGATGCCAATTGACGCTGGCAATGCGTGTGCGCTACGACACTCATTCTTCGCTCCCTACGATGGTGTTAACCAACAGGTTCAAAGGGTCAGGCATTCGCCTATCTCAGCTCCGTTGGGGAGCCCCCCTGCTTTACGTGTTGGCTATGAATCTACGCCCTGCGCTGGACGTAACTTTCATCGAAGCCCACAGGAGAGTTAGGCCAGCCGTCACTTTCGCATGCATCGTCTCCATCCGCGTCACGCCTCCGCCGCGCAACTCACAGCAAACTCTCCTTGCAGGCCAATCTATACTTCAGTTCAATGCATTGCGTGTGAAAGAGGTTGACTACATGTTGGAAACGGAACGGCTGACATTGAGGGCTTGGGCGGAAACAGATGCGGAAAGCTTGTACGCCTATGCGAAAGATCCGGATATCGGGCCTATCGCGGGCTGGCCCGCACGCCGATCGAAAGAAGAAAGTCTCAATACGATTCGTCATGTGCTCAATGGCAAGGAATGCTACGCGATTTGCGAGCGCGGCAGCAATAACCCCATTGGTTCGATTGAGTTAAAGCTTAATGGTCATACGGATATGACGGATCGTGATGATGAGAGGGAGGCATGGTCAGTGCCATGGAAGTCGCCGACCATCCGCACGACTATGCCGATACCTTCATACGCAACACGATGGTGCTCTTCTAGAATGCTTTGGAAGGGTCTTGGTGGGTTTCGAACGGATGCTGGTCAAGACCCTTTAGAGCTTCATGATGTTTTCCTCGATGCGACGGATGACGTCAATGAAAGCTTCATCGTTGTGCCCGGTTGGATCTGGCAGATTCCAATTATCGTCGAAAGCCTTGCCGATATAGGGACATCCCACGTCGCAGCCCATGGAGATCGCGATATCAGGTTTCGGAATATCCGAAATCAGTTTGGAGTATTGCGTTTTCTCCATGTCGATGCCGTAAAGCTCTTTCATGAGTCGTACGGCATCCTGATTGATCTGCGGCTTGGTTTCCACGCCTGCGGAATAAAAATCAAAATCGGTTCCGCGTAAATGCCTTCCCAGCGCTTCGGCAATCTGGCTGCGGCATGAATTATGCACGCAAATAAAAGCCACTTTCCTCACAGCTTCCCCTGTCTGCAATGTTATGATTTCGCGATTGCTGTCCTGTATTATACGTTTCGCCCAATGCTCCGTGTTCACATCATCGAATAACACAATGCCCGGTACGACCATGTCATAAGCTGGTCGTACCGGGCATTGGCTTGGACTATTTGCCCCAGACTTCTTCGGCGATGGACCTTACGAGTGCGATCTTAGCCCACTGCTGCTCTTCGGTGAGCTTGTTGCCTTCCTCAGTGGAGGCAAAACCGCACTGGGTGGACAGGCACAGACGCTCCAATGGCACATACTGGGCCGCTTCGGAGATGCGAGCCTTAATCACTTCCGGATCTTCAAGTTCCGGTCTCTTGGAGGTGACGAGGCCAAGCACAACCTGCTTATCGCCGGAAACCTCAGCCAATGGCGCGAAGTCACCAGAACGGTCGTCGTCGAACTCCAGATAGTAGGCGTTCACGTTCTCTTCGCCGAACAGCTTGGCTGCGACCGGAGCATAACCTCCGGACGACAGCCACGTGGAATGGAAATTACCACGGCAGATATGGGTGTTGATCGCCAGGTCGTCAGGCTGATCCGCGATCACTGCGTTAATCACGTCGAGATTCTCCTGCTGCAGGCGGGCCGCATCCTCATCGCTCCAGCCGAGACGCTCACGCACGCTCTTGTCGCACAGGCGAGTCCAAGTGCAGTCATCGAACTGCATGTTACGGCAGCCGGCGGCATACAGGTCGGCGATGACCTGACGGTATGCGGCCACGATATCCGCGGTCAGCTCGTCGTCATCTTTGTAGAACTCGTTGTACGGGTAGACGTTCTTGTTGCCGGTAAGCACGAAACGGGTCTGCGCTGGGGAAGGCATGGTCTGGCGAGCTACGGTATTGTCATCTTCAAACTGCTTGACGAACTTGAAATGCTCCACGAACGGATGATCGTGTCCGTCGAGCTTGCCGGTCACCGTGGCAGTGTCGGCGGGAGTGACCTCGTCATGGAAGGCAACGCGATGGGCGGCTGCGACATGGTCCACGCCGTTGAAGCCCCACATGAAATCGAAATGCCACCAGCCGCGACGGAATTCACCATCGGTGATGACATGCAGACCGGCGGCCTTCTGCTTGGCAACCAGATCAGTGATCAGCCTGTCTTCGACAGCCTTCAATCCAGCGGCATCAATAATACCTGCAGCATAATCTGCACGAGCTTGCTTGAGTTCGTCCGGACGCAGATAAGAACCGACCACATCGGCGCGGAACGGCGCATTCTTGGAATATGCCATGTTTCTCCTTTGACTATTGACTTGCGATTAACAATCACAACGACAAAACCAACAATATGCTATCCCACCACCCACAAACACGACGTATTCCATCCGCCTGGTTGACAACGTACTTCCGTCCGCCCGCAGAGTTTTCAATGCTGGAATAAATGGGGGTAAATGACACTGCATGGCGTTCCGATATTGGCAGACGCGCGGCCGATGATTGTGCAAAGAATCGCGAAAGGCATGCGGAATCACGACATGAGTTGCGTTGTGTTCGTATATAATCGCAACGGACATGAACGACTGCAAGGAGGCTGCCATGACTGTGCCGCAACGAGTGCTTGACACTATGAATTCCGGACTGATCTACACCTGCGATGACGAAGAGATGATCAAAGCACAGAAGGAACAGATGGAACTGCTATACGACTTCAATGCAACCCGCCCCAGTCAAATGACGCAACGCAACGAAATCGCACGCCAACTGCTTGGCGAATTCGGCGAGGACGCTTATATCGAACCGCCGTTACATGCCAATTGGGGATGCAACACGTATTTCAGTGCGCACGCTTACGCCAATTTCAACCTTACGCTGGTTGATGATGGTGAAGTGCATATCGGCGAACATACCATGATCGGCCCGAACTGCACTATCATTACCACCGGCCATCCGATTCGTCCTGACCTGCGCGAGAAGGTCACACAGTATTCTCTGCCGGTCGCCATCGGCCGTAATGTGTGGTTGGGCGCCAACGTTACCGTGCTTCCCGGCGTCACCATTGGCGACAATTCGGTGATTGGCGCATGCTCGCTGGTTGCCAAAGATATTCCCGCCAATGTGGTCGCATTCGGACAGCCATGCAAGGTGTATCGCGAAATCGGCGAACATGATGACGTCTACTATTGGCGTGACCGCATGATCAACCCACCCTATGACCAGAAGCAGTAAAACAAATCACTATCGACCAACCGTTCAAACAGGTCGAATCATCGTGGACTAGTCGTTATGACAGATCCACGATCCCATAATTTGCGACTGTCAAGCGAAATACCGGGCGCACCATTGCTCCACCACACGGGCAAGGTGCGCCTTCTTTGAAAACTCAGTTCTGGTTGCTCCAATCAATCATGCTTCCCACCATAATGCGTGAGACGTAACGCATACATGTCCGCGGTAGATAGTTAGATAATTATCTAAATAAGAAAATGTGTAAACATTGCGAAGTGAAGGAGGAATGTATGGCAGGGGAGGGATTCAAAGCGCTCTCCGATCCCACGCGACGGCGCATTTTGGAATTGCTGCGCGAACGTGACATGACGGCTGGTGAACTTGCGGAACAATTCAACATGAGCAAACCGTCGATCAGCCACCATCTGACCACGTTGAAAACCGCGGGACTGGTAACCGACGAACGGCACGGGCAGAACATCATCTACAGTCTCAACACCACGGTGATGCAGGATCTGATCGGATGGTTCATGGGATTCATGGACGGCGATGGAAACGTCAATCAAGCGAATGATCAAACAGACAATAAATAAAGGAGGGTCTTATGCGCGGGAACAACTTGAACGATTTAAAAAACAACATCAACAATGCCGAAGACAAGAACAAGACTGATTCGGGGGAGAAGATCGCTCCGATCGGACGCAATCTGTGCATTGCGCTTGTTGCACTGTGTGTAGTCAACATCATCGCACATCTTGCCTGCTATAGTCGGCTTCCCGAAAACGTGCCGATTCATTGGGGTGCCGATGGTTCGGTCAATGGTTATGGCCCGCGTGCCGTAACGTTGATTCTTGATGTATTGCCATTGCTGTGCTTGGGACTTTTCCTCGTCATCCCGAAGATGGACCCCAAGGGAGAAAACTACATGAAGGCCAGCGGACTGTATCGTGGATTCGTCATCGCGTTCACACTCATCATGTGCGGTGTCACATGGTTCACTGAAGCCACCGCATTCGGTGTAATCCCAGCTACCGGCGGTCCCGTTGGGCTTATTGTCAGCGTGGTATTGGGCGCGCTGTTCGTCGGCTTAGGCAATTACCTTCCGCGCATGCGCCAGAATTACACTTTCGGCATCAGAACGCCTTGGGCTCTGGTCGACGAGAACAATTGGAAGCGTACGCAGCACGTGGGTGGCATCTCTTTCATGGTGTTGGGAGTGCTGTTGATTGTGGCGGGTGTTGTCAGCTCTGTCGTGCCTGTGGGCGACATGCTCATGGTCGCAATTATTGTGACGATAGCGGTTGGTGCAGCGCTCGTTCCTTATGTATACAGCTACCTGTTGTTCCGCCGCAGTCGCGGTTCGCGGCAAAACTGAAGTAACGTCATAGCGACGCTAGATACCGTCGCCTTGACACAGAACACAAATCAACGTTGACAAACGCCGTTGGCAATCTGGGAAAGTTTAATGAACGGACTCAAGAGAACCAATTGCAAACAGTGAAGGAATCGAATCTGAATTTCTTCAGTCCAACAATCGGGGTGCGGTTCACATGCGTGCGATCTGCACCCTTTGTTAATTCAAGTGTTCGTTTTGAAAAAAGTCAGAAATCCATGCCCAAAGATTTCAGATCGCGGCGAGCCTGACCGGCGTTGGTGAAGCGGAACGCGTGCATGCCCACGGCCTGTGCGCCAGTGACGTTCTTCGCGGTGTCGTCGAAGAACACGCTGGATTCCGGCCTGAGATTGAAACGGCTCAGCGCCAGTTCGTAGATGTCGGCATTCGGCTTGTGCATCTTCTCTACGCCGGACACCACCGTGCCCTGCAGCAGCTCGCCGAGCTGCGGGAAACGTTCGAATGCGAAATGGAACGTCTCATGCGACCAATTCGTCAACCCCCACACGCCGTAGCCTGCAGCCTTCAAATCACGAAGCAGCTGTTCCATATCCGGAATCATGCGGGGGAGCGCATCGCCGTAACGTTCGATGTAATCGCGGAAAATCTCGGCGATCTCTTCGCCCTGTTCACGTACCACGTCGGGATAAATGGCTTCGAAATCCTCGCCATGGTCCATGCGATCCTCATAATCGTAGAAGCCGCACGGATCATTATCCGCGCAAATACGGTCTACAACCACTTGGGGGTACCTGCCTTCAAGGCATGCGCGCGTCTGCCAGTCGATAAGCACGCCGCAAAAATCAAAGACCACATCGGTGACGTTGGCACTGGGGGAGGTCATGAAAATCCTTCCTGCAAAATACGGATTGGCAACGCTAGTGTAGCGCAAGGCCACCGATGTTGGGGCTGGTGTTCGGTAAATTTGTTTTGCAATTAAAGTAATTGCAAAAATGCCGGCTGAATGCCGCCGATAATATCGCTCGCGATGATCGGATGGCCGATTTCCCCGAAATGCTGCTTTTTGGAATGCCCATAGATCTGCGGACGATGCCATCCACGCTGTTCGGATCGCGATGCGATCGCGCCCGCAAGACCATGCATGTAGGCTCCGGCCGCCACGACTTCGGGAACCAATGCCGGATCCTCGGCAAGCATGTCGTCCTGTTGCGCGAGCAGGGCGCCCAACATGCCGGCAAGCACATCGCCCGATCCTGCGGTGGACATCCACGCCGGCGCGCGTCCGGAAAGAATCACCCGCTCGTTGCCTTCGCCGTCCGTGCCGACCACCATGGTCACCGCGCCCTTCAACAATACGGTCGCGCCGGTCAGCTCATGGACCCTGCGGGCGCAGGCGAGCGGCTGCGAGCGCACTTCGTCGACGCTGGCTTCGTTTTCGTCTAGCCGAGTCAACATGCGGGCCAGCTCCCCGACGTGCGGGGTGACAACCACTTGAGCCGGCACTTTGCCTGGCAGCAGGTCCAAAGCTCCGGCGTCTACCACGATCGGCGGCATGCCCAGGGCGCTTTCATTCCTGGCGTCGTCATTGGAGCCGGTTTTTTCCTGCAGTGCGTAATGCTTCAACAACGCGGTTATGGTTTCGCGTTGAATGTCGGTGTCGGCGGCTTCGTCGTCACCCGTGGGAACGCCGGAACCAACCACCCATGATTGGACGCGGCCCTTGCCGATCACCGCCTCGGGCAACGAGGAAAGCACCATGTCCTGCGCTCGTTGCGGGCCGAGATAGCGCACCATGCCAGTGTTGGCGCGCGCCGCCGCCGTGGCCGACAATACGGCTGCACCGGGGTAACGGGCGGAGCCGGTCACCAAGCCGACCACTCCACGCGAATACTTGCCGTCCGAAAGTTGCGGAAGGCGAATCGAATCCGTTACGAAATCGCCGTCCGTCATTTCGGCCGCGGGGACGCAATCATCAATGTCGAAACCGAAATCGACCAAAGTGAGGCGGCCGCATGCGTATGAGGCGGGTGGCACCATCGCGCACGGCTTCATCGCGCCGAATGTTACCGTAACATCAGCAGGAATGTACGGTCCTGGAAGCGAACCGTCATTTACGCCAACGCCGGACGGCGTGTCGATCGCCACGACGAGCGGCAGGGTGGAGGAAGGCTCGTTGTTCGGCAGGGCGGGCCTGTCGGGAAGTTCGCCATCGAATCCCAAAGAGGAAGCGATGGCGCCTGCGATGCCACGCAATGCGCCGCTTACGCCGATTCCGGTCATCGCGTCGATGATCACATGGGAGCTCTGAACGTATTCAACGGCGGCCTGCAGTCGTTCTCCGGCCTCTCCCGCGGAAAAACCCGTGGTGCATCCTGGGATTTCGGCGGCGGGATCAAGTACGAGAACACGGCCTCCGGCATGCACGAACGCGCCGAACGCCTCCTCGTGCAGGGAACGTCCCACGGCGATCGCGGTGACATGCGCGCCTTCGTTCGCCAGTTCCGCGCCGGCGTATAGACCGTCGCCGCCATTATCTCCCGCCCCTACAAGGAGGGCTACCCGCGCGTCCTCGACGGCGAGGTCCTCATCATCGAGCAGTGTCATGGTCACATGGGCCGCAGCCGAGGCGGCCATGCGCATCAGCGGCACGCCGTCGTCAAGCAGCGGACGTTCCATCTCGCGCACGGTATCGGAATCGTAAGCGCTGTACAGCAGTGTTTGCAAACGGTCGGCGTCGTCGGCGATGTCCATAACGTTCCCTTCCTCGTCGTCTATGAGCAACAATCCCTACTGTAGTCGTAATATTGGGAGTCAAGGATTTTTCGGCGTGGAATGGAGACCAAAATGGCATATATCGAAATGCAGCATAGTTACAAGCGTTACCAAATGGGTTCCACCACCATCACCGCGAACGATGATGTGAGCTTCGGCATCGAAAAAGGCGAACTGGCCATCATTCTGGGCGCGTCGGGCGCGGGCAAGTCGACGGTGCTCAACATTTTGGGTGGCATGGACACGAATTCAGAAGGCAGCGTGGTCATCGACGGACGCGACATTTCCAACTATTCCCCGAAACAGCTGACGGCCTATCGCAGGACGGACATCGGTTTCGTGTTCCAGTTCTACAATCTTGTGGCGAATTTGACCGCGAAGGAAAACGTCGAGCTCGCCTCGCAGATCGTTTCCGATGCTCAGGATGCCGTCAAAGTGTTGGAAGACGTCGGTCTCGGCGATCGTGTCGACAATTTTCCCGCGCAGCTTTCCGGCGGTGAACAGCAGCGTGTGGCCATCGCCCGAGCTGTGGCGAAGAATCCGAAGATCCTGCTGTGCGACGAGCCGACCGGCGCGTTGGACTACAACACCGGCAAGCAGGTCCTGCAGATTCTGCAGGACATGAGCCGTAAGAAAGGCGCCACCGTGGTGATCGTGACCCATAATTCCGCGATCGCGCCGATCGCGGACCGTGTGATCCGCATGCATGATGGCAAGGTCACCGCCGTCGACGTCAACGAGCATCCGATGGACATCGCGGAACTCGAATGGTGATGTCGCGACACGCTGTGCGACACTCGATTTGCGAAGACAAAGGATTTGTGTAATATATGTGACTTGTGCACGGAAGCAATTCCGTACAGGAAGCACATTCCTGCGTAGCTCAGTTGGCAGAGCATCCGACTGTTAATCGGACGGTCACTG
>ERZ773146.16-NODE-16-length-94382-cov-29.374728_pt1 | contig 94382 bp, 87 predicted proteins | sample MGYA00580847_ERZ773146 | MGnify/ENA primary metagenome ERZ773146 (study PRJEB29015, sample SAMEA2737830) | human gut metagenome | biome: human gut; feature: human-associated habitat; material: faeces | place: China | collected 2012 ...
GAAGTCCCGACAGATTACAAAGAAATCTCCTTTGTCTGCCTGCGACCAGATGGCTCTTTGGAACTGCCGAGTACACTCAGCATTGTATGCAGATCAGTGGCAAAGAAGCTGGAAGGATTTGAAGATTTCCATTTTCACCAGTTGCGTCACACTTATACCAGCAATCTGCTTTCCAATGGAGCTGCACCGAAAGATGTACAGGAACTGTTAGGACACTCTGATGTCAGTACCACAATGAATATTTACGCTCACTCAACAAGAAAAGCAAAGCGGGATTCCGCAAGACTTCTTGATAAAGTAGTGAGCAATGCTTAACTAAAAATTTCCCTTATTTCCCTTGCGGATTCCGCATAAGGGCAAAAATAAGGGAAAATACATATCATTTCACTATCTAAGAGGCTGTAAGCCTTGAAAAATAAGGAAAGTTCAGGAAATCTCTCCACAAATTCCGATTTTGAAAGTGACAGATTTTATGCCTGCCTTGAAAATGCAAATATTAGGGACAGGGCAGAGCGTCTGCCGAATAAGGAAAACACATATCTTTACAAGGATTTGGACGAAAACGGTGTTGAAATCTCCGGCGGAGAGGCACAAAAGCTTGCGCTTGCGAGGGCGCTTTATAAGGACGCGCCCGTTGTTATTCTCGACGAGCCGACAGCCGCGCTCGACCCGATTGCCGAAAACGAGATTTATACCCGTTTCAACTCGTTTGTTCAAAGCAAAACCGCAATTTATATTTCGCACAGGCTTTCAAGCTGTGTGTTCTGCGATAAAATCGCCGTGTTTGACAAGTCAAGGCTTGTTGAAAGCGGCACGCATCGGGAACTTTTGACAGCAGGCGAAAAGTATTTTGAACTTTGGAACGCGCAGGCAAAATATTATGTTAATTGATATTTATATAAACAAAAAAGCACAGTGCCATGCACTGTGCTTTAAATAATACTGAAATTATTGCTCAACAGGGTAAACAGAAACCTTTTTTCTATCCTTGCCCATCTTCTCGAACTTAACAGTTCCGTCGATGAGAGCATAAAGTGTATCGTCAGAACCGATACCAACATTGTTGCCCGGATGAATGTGAGTTCCTCTTTGGCGATAAAGGATGTTGCCTGCAAGAACGAATTGACCGTCAGCTCTCTTTGCGCCAAGACGCTTTGATTCTGAATCACGGCCGTTCTTTGTAGAACCCATACCTTTCTTGTGAGCGAAAAGTTGTAAATCTAACTTAAGCATTATTACACCTCCGATATGTTCACTTTGATATTGTCAGGATAATCTTTTTCAAGCTCGGTTAAATGCAAGATTAAACCGTTTAATATATCCTGAGCTTTGGACGGTGACTCTTTAATTTCAAGCCGCATATATCCGTCTGTCGCGGCGGCGTCGGCATTGAGGTTTAAAATTTCGGTGACTGTGTTTGCGGTCATAAAGCATGCGCTTGATACAAACGCACAAACAATGTCCTCGCCCGACGGTGCACTGTTTGAGTGACCTTTACATTCAAACCCTGTTATTAAATCGTCACATTTTGTAAAATTGATTTTAATCATTATGCGTTGATCTTTGTGATCTCAACCTTTGTGTATGGTTGACGGTGACCCATCTTGCGCTTTTCGTTCTTCTTTGGCTTGTAAGTAAATACTGTGATTTTCTTGCCCTTGCCGTTCTTAAGAACCTTTGCGTTAACGGTAGCCTTTGCAGCGTCTTTGCCTGCCTTGAAGCCCTTGTCTGTGCTTACTGCAAGAACATTGTCAAATGTTACTTCGCTGTCAGCGTCAACACCGAGCTTTTCGATGTAAAGAACATCGCCTTCGGCAACTTTGTACTGCTTTCCGCCTGTTACGATAACTGCGTACATAAGTATATTATCTCCTTCATAAGTCTCGCTACGATAGGCGTGCGCGGTGCGCAACTTCACTGCCCATAATATGCGGCTTAATTATTATAACAGAATAATGTAAAAAGTCAATGTTTTTTTGCATTTTTATATTTCAATTAAAAGCAGGGTTGTCTGTTCTCCCCAATATGTAATCTGTCGATACATTGTAATAGTCCGCAAGCGCTAAAAGGTGCCTTATCGGCAGTTCGTTTGCTCCGCGCTCATATCTTGCATACATTGTTTGCGATGTTTCAAGCATTTGCGCTATTTCAAGCTGTGTCTTGTCGTTGTCTTCCCTCAAGTCGCGAATTCTCTTAACATATTCCATAATAAACCCTCCGCTACAATTATATGTAGTAAATAAATTTACTAATTGATTTAGTAAAAAAGTTTACTATTTAAACTTTTTTCAAAGCTCGAAATTCGCATTCATTTGTTTGTTTTCGGATAAAATATAACCTTTAAAAATAAACCTTTACAAATCCTTGTTAATATGCTATAATCTTCTCGCTGTGACGGATTACTCGGTTACGGGGGTATGCCCTTTTGGGAGTCACCTATCCCGCTACTGTGTTTTTCGCAATGCAAATATTTTAATGAGGTGAGTCAAAATGACAAAAGAAGAAAAACAAGCAATAATCAAAGAATATGCCGTTCACGAGGGTGACACAGGTTCTGCACAGGTACAGGTTGCAGTTCTCACAAAGAGAATCAACGAGCTTACAGAGCACCTTAAGGTTCATAAGAAGGACCACCACTCACGCCGCGGTCTTCTTAAGATGGTAGGTCACAGAAGAAACCTTCTTGCTTACATCTACAAAAACGATGTTCACGAGTATCGTGATCTTATCGCAAAGCTCGGTATCCGTAATACTATCGAGCGTAACTTGGCTGACAACGAAGCTCAAGACTAATTAAAATACGGCAGGTGATGTTGCTATCACCTGCCTTGTTTACATTTTTAAGGTATCCCGAGGAGGAGTTGACAATAGTAGTAAGCTGAGCCGATAAACGATTGTCGGTTGACCTTATTACTATTCTCCTCCTTCGATATAAAAAATATTAAGAAAGAGGTAATTTAAAATGTTTTTCAAGAATTTTAAAGTATGGGAAACAGAACTTGCAGGCAGAAAGCTTACACTTGAAACCGGCAAAATGGCAGGCCTTGCAAATGCATCTGTTATGGCTCGCTACGGCGAAACAAATGTGCTTTGCACAGTAACGGCATCGGCAAAGCCGAGAGAGGGCGTTGACTTTTTCCCTCTCAGCGTTGACTATGAAGAGAAAATGTATTCGGTAGGTAAAATCCCCGGATCATTCCAAAGAAGAGAGGGCAGAGCTTCCGAAAAGGCAATCCTCACTTCTCGTTGTATCGACCGTCCTATCCGTCCTTTGTTCCCAAAGGATTTGAGAAATGATTGCTCGGTTGTAGCAACAGTTATGTCGGTTGACCCCGACTGCTCACCCGAAATCACCGCTATGATTGGTGTTTCTGCGGCTATCGCAATTTCAGATATTCCGTGGGACGGACCGATTTCAGGCGTTAATGTAGGACTTGTTGACGGTCAAATCGTTATCAACCCGACTCTTGAGCAAAGAGCAAAGAGCGACCTTGTTCTCACCGTTGCATCAACGGCAGACCTTGTAGCAATGATCGAGGCAGGCGGTAACGAAATCGACGATGATACAATGTTTGACGCTATTATGGCAGGTCATGAGGAAAACAAAAAAATCGTTAAATTTATCCAAGGTATTGTTGATGAAATCGGTAAGCCTAAATTTGAATACGAGTCATCAAATCCCGACCCAGAGATTATGGCTCAAATCGAAGAGTTCTGCATCGAAGATGTCAAGAAAGCTCTTGATACAGACGACAAACTTGTTCGTGACGAGGCTCTTCTTCCTATCTATGCCGCTGTTCACGAAAAATTCGACGAGCAGTTTGAGGGCAACGAGACAAAGATTGACGAGATTATGTATCTTGTTCAAAAACATGTTGTTCGCTCATGGCTTAAGGACGAGCATAAGCGTGTTGACGGCAGAGGCATTGATGAAATCCGTCCGCTTAACGCAGAGGTTGACCTCCTTGCAAGAGCACACGGCTCAGGACTTTTCACAAGAGGACAAACACAGGTTCTTTCTGTTACAACACTCGGTCCTATGAGCGATGCTCAGCAGCTTGACGGACTTGACGAGCAAACAGAAAAGAGATATATCCACCACTACAACTTCCCGTCATACTCTGTCGGCGAAACAAAGCCGTCAAGAGGACCGGGCAGAAGAGAAATCGGCCACGGTGCATTGGCAGAAAAGGCACTTGTTCCCGTTCTTCCGTCTGTTGACGAGTTCCCGTATGCAATTCGCGTTGTATCGGAAGTTCTTTCATCAAACGGCTCAACATCACAAGGTTCAATCTGCGGCTCAACCCTTTCTCTTATGGCAGCAGGCGTTCCGATTAAGGCACCGGTTGCAGGTATTTCCTGCGGTCTTATCACCGGCGACGAGGGCGTTTACGGCGACTTTATGACAATGGTCGACATTCAGGGTCTTGAAGATTTCTACGGCGATATGGACTTTAAGGTTGCAGGTACAAAGAAAGGTATCACAGCAATTCAGATGGACCTTAAGGTACACGGTCTTACTCCCGAAATTATCAAAGAGGCTTTTGCAAAGACTCACAAGGCAAGAAATTATATTCTTGATGAAATTATGCTCCCTGTTATCAGCGAGCCGAGAAAAGAGCTTTCAAAATACGCTCCGAAGATGTTTACCATTTCAATCAATCCCGATAAAATCGGCGATGTTATCGGCAAGGGCGGCAAGGTTATCCAGGAAATTCAGTCAGAATACGATGTTAAAATCAACATTGAAGAGGACGGCAGAGTTTACATTTCCGGTATTGATGCCGAAAAGTGCAAGGGCGCAGTTGAGGTTGTTAAACTTATCGCTACAGATCCCGAGGTTGGCGCATACTACAACGGCGTTGTAACAAGAATTATGAGCTTCGGCGCATTTGTTGAAATCGCACCCGGCAAGGAAGGTCTTGTTCACATCAGTCGCCTTGATGTCAAGAGAACAGAAAAGGTTGAAGATGTTGTAAATGTTGGCGACTCAATCGCAGTTAAGTGCATCGAAATTGACGATCAGGGCAGAATCAACCTTTCAAGAAGAGATTATCTCATCGAGGTTGAGGGTATGACCGCTGAAAACGAAATTGACGATACACCGCGCAAGCCTCGCCGTGAGGGCAGAGGTCCTCGCCGCAATTTCAGAGGTTAGTAATCAAATAATCAACGGAGTGCGTTCGTGAGAGCACACTCCGTTTTTTGCTATATGTATCCATATTAAATAAATGAGGGCTTGATTATGGTTGATAATAAGAGCAAAATTAGTGATTGGGACCGTATGGTCGCAGGCAAGCTTTATAACGCGGGCAGTAAGGATATTTTTAAACAGCATGCACTCGGACTTATGCGATGCCAGCGTTTTAACAAAATCGCCGTTTGGAGATTCAAAACAAAACAGCGTGCGCTTGAAAGACTCATTCCGTCGGCAAAAGGCAAGGATTTTGCTGTTTTTGCACCGCTTTATTGCGAATACGGCGTTAATGTTCATGTCGGCAAGGACTGTTTTGTAAACTATAATTGCACATTCCTTGATATTTCTCCCATCACATTCGGCGACGGCGTGTGGATTGGTGCAAATGTAACTCTTGCAACGCCGCTTCATCCGTTTCTTGTTGAGGAGCGACTTCCTGCCGATTATCCCGACGGCAGGCATGACCTTGAGTATTCCGCACCTATCACAATTAAGGACGGCTGTTGGATTTGCTCAAGCGCAACGATTTGCGGCGGAGTAACAATCGGCGAAAACAGCATTGTAGCGGCAGGCGCAGTTGTCAACCGCGATGTTCCGCCAAACAGCATTGTCGCAGGTGTTCCGGCAAGGGTTATCCGCCAAATAGACGAGGACGACCGCATTAATGTTTGGGATACATATATGAAAAACGAAATGCCGCTTTCCGCAAGAAAAAGAAAAGCGACAAAATAATTATTCTATTAATTTTTTGCAAAAAAAATACCGCCCGATACTCGGTCATTGAGTGTCGGGCGGTATTTTACATTTTAATCCAAATTGATATATACATTATCGCATACAAAACCGCATAAATCACAACCTGATGTCCCAAATAAAACCAAAGGCTGTTCTTGCCTATGAATGCAAACACTTTTGAATGTTTTTTATATGTCCACCTCGGAAGTCTGCCTTCTTTAACATACTGACCGGCAAATGCGCCGAAAAGGAACATAAACAGCCACGGCAACAGTGCAAAATAATCTGCGCTTGCAAAGTCGGCGTTATAAAATCCGAGGGGGAAAAGTATATTTGTTTGATACAGCGACTCGGGCAGGTGAATTAAGCCGAACACAAGCGTTTTGTCGCTTATGCCGTATGTCAGCATAAACAATAGTGCGCTTGCCGCCATTCCGACGGACGGCTTTATTTTTTTTATAAACGGCATCAAAAGCCCTGTGATTATCATACAACAGCCGAGGCAGTGCAGTATTCCGAAATAAATTTCGCATTTATAAATGTGCATCATCGGCATTATCACCGCGGTTGCAACGGTGACGGCAAGACCGGCGGCAAGGACAATCGCACCGCGCTTTAGGGTGTTGCGCGAAAGGCGCGAGCATATGCCCGATATTATAATAAAAATGCTCCAAAAAATCGGCTGAAATGTGCAAAGTCTGTTAAACGCTTTAAAGCCCCAATCAGCCATATATATGTTGCCTATGTCGAGAAAGGTGTGGTGAACTATCATCGCCGCTATTGCAAAGCCGCGCAATTCATCAAGAAAATATATTCTCTCTCGTTTATTGCCTTTTCCCAAATTTGTCACCCCGATGCCGCGTGTTTTTATTGTTTCGGATATATTATATTAAATTCAAAATATATTGTAAATAGTAAAGTTATATGTTATTATTAATTTGAATATAAACTTTACGAGGTAAAAAGATGAAAGAATACAATGTTATTCAGTACGGTGCAAAGGGCGACGGCACAACAAACGATGCGTTTGCCATTCAGCACGCAATAGACGATTGCGCAAGAAACGGCGGCGGCAGAGTGGTTTTGCAAAGCGGCAAGGTTTTCTACAGCGATTCAATCAGGCTTAGAGCAAATGTCGATTTGCATATTCAAAAGGGCGCACGCCTTAAAGCAACAGGGAATATAGACGGCTATATCAGACCGAACAAGCTTATTAATGACCCTAAAACCGCGTTAATTGGCAATCCCGTTACAGGCAAGCCGAGCTTTGTGTTTATTTACGGCTTTGAGGCAGATAATTGCTCAATTTCAGGCGAGGGCACAATTGACGCAAACGGTCACTCTTTTGTTCAGCGCAAGGACCGATACTATGTTACGGGCGATTTTTATCCGCGTCCGACCGTTATGTATGTTGAAAAAAGCAATCATATTGCATTTAAAGAGTTTACTGTTGTTGACGCTCCGTTTTGGACTCTGCACCCGGCAGGCTGCGACGATGTTTTGATTGACAGAATCAGAATTTTAAACGATCTTGATGTCGCAAATTCCGACGGAATCGACCCTGACCATTGCTCAAATGTCAGAATACTCGGCTGTCATGTTACATGCGCCGACGATTGCATTTGCTTAAAGGCGTCGAAGGGCAATGCCGAATACGGTCCGTGCGAAAATATAGTTATCGACGGTTGCACGCTTGTTTCAACCTCTGCCGCAATAAAAATCGGCACCGAGGGTGTGGGTGATTTCAAAAATGTTATCGTTTCAAACTGCGTTATAAGCAAATCAAACCGCGGACTTTCAATTCAAATCCGCGACGGCGGCTGTGTCGAAAATGTTACATATTCAAATATTATTATCGAAACACGCCGATTCTGTCCCGATTGGTGGGGTACAGCAGAGCCTATTGTTTTGACAACCTTTAACAGAGACGAAAACACAAAAAGCGGCACAATCAAAAACATTCGCTTTTTCAATGTCACCGCAAAGGGCGAAAACGGCGTTTTGATTCACGGCAACGCCGAAAATATTATTGAAGATATTACATTTGAAAATTGCCAAATTCAGCTCAACCGCACATCAAAGTGGGACTGTGGCTTGTATGATTTAAGACCGTGTCTTGACTACGGTGTTGAAAAATATGACAATTCGGCATTTTTCATCAGATATGCAAAGAATGTGCTTATTGAAAAAACAAAAACATCGTGGGGCAATATTTGCGGCAATTACAAGCACGCAATCGACGCCGAAAATGTTGAAAATCTCGAGCTTGTGAGATTCAGCGGCAAGGCGGCTTCACCCGATGTTGAGGATATTAAGGTAAACAATGTTAAATTTGCGGTTTAACGGAGAAAATATAAAGGCTTCGTTTATCCGTCGGCTTTGACCGAGAAAGGCTATGGTGGTTGTTATGGTACAGCTCAAAGGGTTCAGAGTTAATTCCGTTTCGTTTGAAAACAAGGTTCAAAACGGCACGCAGTTAAAGCTCAAAAACCATTTTAATTATAATGTAAGCTATATGGACGGCGAAAATAAATGCATCGGCACGCTTAATTTTAAAATTGCGGACGAAAATATGCTCCCGTTTGAAATCAAACTCGAAATAGTTGCCGAATTTGCTTATCAAAGCGGCGACGATAAGGGCGATATTCATGTTGAATCGTTTGACCAGCTGTTTCCGTCGCTCCGTCAATTTATCAACAGCCTCACCGCCACATGCGGTATGCCGGGATTGATGATTCCATACATTGCGCTTGATCGCGACAAAGTTAATGTCAGCGAAAACGAAAAAGAGGAGAGTGCATTGAACTGATGGCAGATTTGTGCGACAAATGCTGGTACAACGCTTATGATGAAGAGAACGACGAGTATTTTTGCGACCTTCAGCTTGATGAGGACGAATATGCAAAAATGCTTTTCGCCGACAAATCAAAATCGTGCAAATATTTTAGACCCGACATAGGCGAATACGGCATAGTCAGAAAACAAAATTAAACCTTTATTGATATGGTTGATAAGGAGGAGATTATATGCCCGAATCGACAATGTATATAATTTGGGCAGCGGCAATATTGCTTTTCGGTATTGCCGAGGGAGTAACCGTTCAGCTTGTTTCAATTTGGTTTTTAATCGGTGCTGTTGCCGCACTCATTGCCGCTTTTTGCGGTGCAGGCATTCCTGTTCAGGTGACCGTTTTTGTCGCCGTAACGGTTGTCACGCTGATTGCAACGCGACCGATTGTCAAGAAAAAGCTGAACACAAAAACAGTCAAAACCAATGCCGACCGCTGTATAGGTCAGGAGGGCGTTGTTATTGAAGAAATAAACAACCTGCTTCCGTCGGGACAGGTTAAGATTGACGGCAAGGTGTGGACTGCGCGCAGCGAAAGCCCCGATGTCACGATACCAAAGGATTCAGTCGTTTTGATTGAAAAAATCGACGGTGTAAAATTGATTGTAAAAACAATACCTAAAAACGATTAAAGGAGAAAATGTATGAAATTTGTTATTGTTATTGTGTTGATTATTGCGGCGCTTGCACTGCTTATTTTTGCAAATATCAGAGTTGTTCCGCAGTCAAAAGCGTTTGTTATCGAAAGACTCGGCACATTCTTTGCTACATGGGAAACGGGACTTCATGTTAAAATTCCGTTTGTTGACAGAATCGCGAAAACCGTTTCGCTTAAGGAACAGGTTGTTGATTTCAAGCCGCAGGCTGTTATCACAAAGGATAATGTTACAATGCAAATTGACACTGTAGTATTCTTCCAAATCACCGACCCGAAACTTTACACATACGGTGTTGAAAGCCCGATTTCCGCTATCGAAAATCTCACAGCCACAACACTTCGTAACATCATCGGTGAACTCGAACTTGATTCAACTCTTACCTCGCGTGACACAATCAATGCTAAAATCAGAGTCATTCTTGACGAGGCAACAGACCCGTGGGGAATCAAGGTTAACAGGGTAGAACTTAAAAACATCATTCCTCCGCGCGAAATTCAGGACGCTATGGAAAAGCAGATGAAGGCAGAGCGTGAGAGAAGAGAGGCTATTCTCCGTGCAGAGGGTGAAAAGCAATCGAGAATTCTTGTTGCAGAAGGTCATAAGGAGTCAAAAATCCTTGAGGCAGAGGCTGAAAAGCAGTCGGCAATTCTTCATGCTGAGGCTGTTAAGGAGGCTAAAATCCGCGAGGCAGAGGGTGAGGCAGCCGCTATCGAGGCTGTTCAAAAGGCATCTGCCGATGCAATCAAGCTCCTTAACGATGCAAATGCAAATGATGCCGTAATCAAGCTTAAGGCTATCGAGGCGTTTGAAAAGGCTGCCGACGGTCAGGCTACAAAGATTATCATTCCTTCCGAAATTCAGGGCATTGCAGGCCTTGCGGAGGGCTTGGTTGAATCCGTTAAAAAGTAATATTTAAAAGCTTTTCGGAACTTCGGGGCATAGAACCTTGAAGTTCCTTTTTTTATTGTAAAGCAGGGTGTTTTATGGTATAATAATATCGACTTTTTATATGAGGTAATTTGATTTATGAAACTCTTGGTTATCGACGGAAACAGCATAATTAATCGTGCTTACTACGGAATCAAACTCCTTTCCACAAAGGACGGAGTATATACAAACGCTGTTTTCGGCTTTTTAAATATGATGAAAAGGTTTGAGGATATGTGTTCACCCGACGCCGTTGCCGTTGCGTTTGATGTTCACGCCCCGACATTCAGGCATAAAATGTATGACGCCTACAAGGCAGGCAGACACGCAATGCCCGACGAGCTTCGCTCTCAAATGCCGATTGTCAAAAATCTTCTTCATCTTTTGGGAATAAAAACCATAGAGTGCGAGGGCTGGGAGGCAGACGATATTCTCGGCACTCTTGCCGCTCATTGCAGAGAAGACGGCAACGAGTGCTTTATTGCCACCGGCGACAGGGATTCGCTCCAACTTGCTCACGGCGGAGTTAAAGTTTTGCTTGCCAAAACAAAATCAACCGATGTGATGGATGAGCAGGCAATAGCCGTTGAATACGGCGTCACACCGCAACAGCTTATTCAGGTTAAGGCGCTTCAGGGCGACAGCTCGGATAATATCCCTGGCGTAACAAAGGTGGGACCGAAAACAGCGCTTGATTTGATTGCAAGATTTAAAACGCTTGACGGCGTTTATGAAAATATCGACGATGAGTCGATTAAAAAGGGTACACGCACCCATTTGATTGAGGATAAGGAGCAGGCGTATCTTTCGCTCAAACTCGGCACAATCAGGACGGACGCCCCGATTGACACCGATATTAATTCGTATTTGCTCGGCGATTTTGATAAAAATGCGGCAGCAGGCGAGTTTTTGCGCCTTGAATTGTATTCACTTATGGATAAATACAATCTCAACGCAAATGAGGCAATCGCTCAATCCGCACCCGAAAAGCCGCGCGAGATTACACGCCTTACATGTGTCGACGCTGATTATTTGCTCAAAAAAATCGGCGATGACGACGCATATTTTTATCCGCTGATAATTGACGGTCAAATAACGGATTTGCTTTTTGCGTTTGGTGACGAAATAATCGTTATACCGTCGGAAACTCCGGAATATAAATACTTTGTGCGAAATTTCTTTGAAAACGAAAAGTGTAAAAAATTCACATACAATTCAAAGTATCTTCACCGACTTGCGGCAGACCTCGGCGTTGAATGCAAAAGCGTTTGCGGCGATTTGATGTTGAGCGCATATCTGCTCAAACCGTCGGACAGCAACTACGGCATTGAGCATTTGTGCCTTGATTACAATGTGCCGATGCCCGAATTTAAAAATTCACTCGGCTCGAGCGACGAAAATGTTGTTTATGCCGCAGTCATAAAGCCGCTTTTCGACAAAACGGACGCTCTGCTTGACGAGGCAAACCAAACGGACCTTTTGCACAATATCGAACTGCCTCTTGCGCGCGTGCTTGCAAAAATGGAGCATGTCGGATTTTGCGTTGACAAAAATGGAATTGAGGAATTCGGCAAATCGCTTTCGTCAAGAATCAACGAGCTTACCGATTTGATTTACAAAGAGGTAGGGCACGAGTTTAACATAAATTCGCCAAAGCAGCTCGGTGTTGCTTTGTTTGAGGAATTAAAGCTCCCTTGTAAAAAGAAAACAAAATCCGGCTATTCAACTAATGCCGAGGTGCTCGAGAGTCTACGATATGACCATGCCGTTATTGAATACATTTTGGAATATCGCTCGCTTACAAAGCTTAAATCCACCTATTGCGACGGACTTTTAAAGGTTATCGCACCCGACGGCAGGATTCACACCTCGTTTAATCAGGTTGAGACGCGCACCGGCAGAATCAGCTCGCTCGAGCCGAATCTGCAAAATATCCCGATAAGAACGCCGCTCGGCAGGGAATTGCGCAAATTCTTTGTCGCAGGCGACGGTGAAACGCTTATTGATGCCGACTACAGCCAAATCGAACTTCGTGTGCTTGCCGATTTGTCAAATGATGAAAATATGATAAACGCTTTCAACAGCGGCGTTGATATTCACACGACAACCGCATCACAGGTTTTCGGCTTGCCGGTTGATATGATTACAAAAGAACTCCGTTCGCGTGCAAAGGCTGTCAATTTCGGCATTGTTTACGGAATCGGCGCATTTTCGCTTGCAAAAGACATCGGCGTTTCGCGCAAGGAGGCACAGGAGTATATCAACAACTATCTTGCCACCTTCAGCGGTGTCGACAAGTATATGAATCATATGATTGAACTTGCAAAGGAGCGAGGATACAGCGAAACTCTGTTTAACCGCCGCCGCTATTTGCCCGAGCTTTCATCGTCAAATCATATGCTTCGCGCTTTCGGCGAAAGGGTTGCGCGCAATATGCCGATTCAGGGAACAGCCGCCGATATTATCAAAATAGCAATGGTTAAGGTTGACAAACGCCTTACCGATGAAAATATGAAATCGCGCCTTATTCTTCAGGTTCACGACGAGCTTATTGTCGAAGCTCCCGAGGACGAGGCACAAAAGGCACTTGAAATTGTTACGCAGGAGATGGAAAATGCCTGCAAAATGAAAGTTTGCCTGCGTGCCGACGGAAAAATAGGCAAAACATGGTTTGACGCTCACTGATATGGTTATAGAAAATTTTTGTATAAATCACCTTGACGGTGTTGAAAAAATCGAAAAAGCGTGTTTTTCGCATCCGTGGTCGCGTGACGACTTAAAAAAACAGCTCACGCTCGACACATCGCATTTTATTGTTGCGCTCGACGGCGACACCGTTGCCGGATATATGGGGCTTCAAATTTTTTTGCGCGAGGGATATGTTACAAACATTGCCGTTTTGCCGCAGTATAGGCGGCTTGGAATTGCCCGTGCGCTATTGGCTCACAGCTTTGAAAACGATATGGATTTTATCACGCTTGAGGTAAGGCAAAGCAATTTTGCGGCAATAGCACTTTATGAAAAATCGGGATTTGAAAATATAGGTGTGCGACCGCACTTTTATTCCGACCCCGATGAAAACGCTGTTATTATGACAAAATATTTTACGGAGAATGAATGAAAAAGAATAAAAAGGACAAAAAAATTAAAATCGACGATATTTCAAAGGACATAATTGCCGCCTTAAAAAAGGAGATTGATTCCGACGCGGCAACCGGAGCCTACGGCACTTTTTTAGGCTATGAGGAGGAACACACAAAATACTTCTACAAGCTTTCGGCTGTGTTTGACCGCGGCAGCTACAAGGTAAAAATCACATATACGCCGAATGTTCTTCTTTTCAGCAATATTATTGATTTGGAATATGAAATCAACGGCGAGAATTTCCTAATTTACGATATTTTCAATCTTTTTGACATAAGCGATTTTGAGCAGTATTATTTCAGCGACCTCTCCACCGAGGCGGAAACGGGCGAGGCTGTGCGCAGTCTTCTCGATGTTGCCGTAAAATATGATTACGATGTCAAAAAAGCCGCACAAGAGGAAAATTTTGAAAAACTGAAACAAAATCGCGACACGGACATTAAAAACGGATTTAATGACGGTATGACTGACGAAGAAATCGAGTCCGAGGTGAAGGATTGTATCGAAATGTTCGGTGTTGTTCCCAATCATCCGGTGTGCAGTTACGCTTTGGACACAACGGACTCCGCAAAACTCCTTAAAAAACTTGAAAAACAGGATAAAAAGGGCAAAATCGAAACATTGTATGAAAAACGCCTTTTGGAGTATTTGAGTGGCGGCAATAAATTTGAAAACAAAAATGCCGAAAACAAAAAAGCGTTTGAAAAAACTTTCAAAAAGCAATCTTTTTTGGCGGATTCTGTTTGTTTTGTATGCGGCATGGTCTTTGCCGTTGTTGTTGCATTGATTGCGCGCAGTATAGTCTTTTCGGGCTATGAGCTTCTTACATATTCATCGTTTATCGGCAACATTACGATTCATTTACCGAATGAGGGTTTCTTTGGTATAGCCCTCGGAATGATTATGTTTGCAGGCGCATTTGTCAAACTGTTCGGGAAAACGCTCTTGTCAAAACTCGTAAAGGGAGATGAAACGGCGCTCCAACGCTATGAGGCGGAGAAAAACAGTGAAAACGGCAAAAAAATAAAGCCGGCAGAAAATATTATTGTAATTGTTGTTTTGTTTGTTATCGGTATCGCCGGCATCACCTTTACATCAACCAATAACTTCGGTTTCGGCGAAAAAGGTGTAAAATTTACTTCGAGCGAATCGTTTATTCCCGAAACGGTGTCATATGACGATTTGGAAATTTATTCGCTTAAATATTTTATATCAGATGAGGAGAACAAAACAGAATACAAAAACGGTTATGCCGTTTCAAACGGAAAGGGCGGTTTTTACGAGCTCGGTGAGGTTGCACCGGGCGGCGAAACGGAAAAACGGCTTTTATCGGTTGCCGAAAAATACGGCAAGGAAATCAAAACGGTCAATATCGCTGAGGATATAAAAAAATAATTCGATTAATATTGAGGATATAACAATGAAAATTTTAGGTATAGAAAGCTCGTGCGACGAGACAGCGGCAGCGGTTGTCGAAAACGGCAGAACGGTATTGTCAAACATAATAGCAACCTCGCTTGAGGAACATAAGCTCTACGGCGGCGTTGTGCCCGAAATCGCGTCGCGCCGACACGCCGAAAGCATCAGCGGCGTTGTTAAAGAGGCTCTTGAAAAAGCGGATTGCACGATTGACGATATTGATGCAATCGCCGTGACATATGCTCCGGGGCTTATCGGCTCGCTTTTGGTTGGGGTGAATTTTGCAAAAGGTCTTGCCCTTGCAACGGGCACTCCGCTTGTTCCCGTGCACCATTTGCGCGGTCATATTGCGTCAAACTATATTTCAAGCGATATTGAGCCGCCGTTTTTGTGCCTTGTTGTCAGCGGCGGACACAGCCATATTGTCGCCGTTAAGGATTATACCGATTTTGAAGTAATCGGAAAAACACGCGACGATGCGGCAGGCGAGGCGCTTGATAAAGCAGGCAGAACAATGAAGCTTGAATATCCGGGCGGAATCAGCATAGACAAAATTTCGCCGCAGGGTGACGAAAATGCGTTTGCATTTCCTCATCCCAAGGTAAGCGGGGCACAATACGATTATTCGTTCAGCGGCCTAAAAACCTGCGTTATAAACACCATTCACAATGCCGAGCAAAAAAATGAGAAAATCAATATTCCTGATTTGGCGGCATCGTTCCAAAAAGCGGTTGTCGATTGCCTTTTGAAAAATTTTGAGAGTGCTGCAAAAAATTTCGGGTATAATAAACTTGTTATTGCAGGCGGCGTTTCGGCAAATTCAAAGCTCCGTGCCGACGCACTTAAAATGTGCAAAAAGCATAATTGGCGGCTTTATCTGCCCGAACTTAAATATTGCGGCGACAACGGCGCCATGATTGCCGCGCAGGGATATTATGAATTTGTCGCCAATCACACCGCCGACGAAAGCTTGAACGCCTATGCGACAATGCCTCTTGACGATGTGAAATATTGATTTTTTGCGTCGATTTTGCAGGCAAATGCGGCATGCCGATTTTTTCGGGTACGAAATTGACAAAAAAATGTCACACAGCTATATAATAATATGACAAAATAATGAATTTTTGATTTTTTTATTGAACTTTCGCTATTTAATGGTATAATTAGACTTGCAGTACAAGGAATTATAACAATGTTATATGCAATTTACTGATTTAAAAAATGTTAATTCTTTTATTTTCAAAGGAGAATAATCATGGAAACTAAACTTACTAAAAACCCTACCCTCCTTGCTTGGTTGGATGAGAAGGTAGAGCTCCTCAAGCCATCTGAGATCGTTTGGATTGACGGCTCAAAAGAGCAAATCGACGCTCTTAAGGCAGAGGCCGTTAAAACAGGCGAGATGATTAAGCTTAATGATGAGCTTCTTCCTGACTGCTATCTTCACAGAACAGCAGAAAACGATGTTGCCCGTGTTGAGGCTCGCACACTTATCTGCACAACTAAAGAAGAGGATGCAGGTCCGACAAACCACTGGATGGATCCTAAAGAATGCTACAAAATGCTTTATGACATTGCTGCCGGCTCATACGAGGGCAGAACAATGTATATCATCCCTTACTCAATGGGTCCTGTAGGCTCACCTTTCTCAAAGATCGGTGTTGAGGTTACTGACTCAATCTATGTTGTTCTTAATATGAATATTATGACAAGAGTAGGCAAGGCTGTTCTTGATACTCTCGGCGATTCCGATGACTGGGTTCGCGGATTGCATGCAAAGTGCGATGTTGACCCTGAAAAGAGATGGATTTGCCAGTTCCCTGAGGACAACACAATTATTTCCGTTAACTCAGCATACGGCGGAAATGTACTTCTCGGTAAAAAGTGCTTTGCACTTCGTATCGCATCATATCTCGGTAAAAACGAGGGCTGGCAGGCAGAGCATATGCTCATCCTCGGTCTTCAAAGACCAAACGGCGATATTAAATACATTTGCGCAGCATTCCCGTCGGCATGCGGCAAAACAAACCTTGCAATGCTTATTCCGCCTGAAGGATATCAAAAGAAGGGCTACAAAGTTTGGTGCGTAGGCGACGATATTTCTTGGATCAGAAAAGGTCCTGACGGACGCCTTTATGCAATCAACCCTGAAAACGGTTTCTTCGGCGTAGCACCGGGCACTAGCGATAAGACAAACCCGAACGCTCTTGCAGCTACAAAGAAGGGCACAATCTTCACCAATGTTGCTCTCAATCTTGATAACAACACAGTTTGGTGGGAAGGTCTTGACAAGAATCCGCCTGTAAACGCTGTTGAGTGGACAGGTAAGAAGGTTAACGGCGTTGAGTACACAGCAGAGGGCAACAAGCTTGCTCATCCTAACTCAAGATTTACTGCTCCTGCAGTTAACTGCCCTTGCCTTTCATCAGAATTTGACAATCCGCAGGGTGTTCCGATTTCCGCATTCGTATTCGGCGGCCGTCGTGAAAAGCTCACTCCGCTTGTATATCAGTCAAAGAGCTGGAACAACGGTGTATTCGTAGGCTCAATCATGGGCTCTGAAACAACAGCAGCTGCAACAGGTGCAGTAGGTGTTGTTCGTCGTGACCCAATGGCTATGCTTCCGTTCTGCGGCTACAACATGGGCGATTATTGGAAACATTGGATTGAAATCGGCGCAGGTCTTGATCCTGAAAAAGCTCCTAAAATTTTCAATGTTAACTGGTTCCGTAAGGATGACGAGGGTCACTTCCTCTGGCCGGGATTCGGCGATAACCTTCGTGTTCTCGATTGGATTATCGACCGTTGTGACGGCGCTGTTGATGCTCAGGAAACCGCTATCGGCTATCTTCCTTATGCAAAGGACATCAACCTTGAAGGTCTTGATATGACTGAAGAGGATCTTGATAAAATCCTTGATGTTGATAAGGACGCTTGGAAGAAAGAGTACGAAGGCGTTGACGAGCTTTATGCTAAGTTCGGCGACAAGCTTCCTAAAGAGCTTGCTGAAGAGCTTGCAAACGCAAAGAAGTCACTTGAGGACTAATTAAAAAAAGCAATAATATAACAAAAGAGGCGCCTCTTAGGCACCTCTTTTTTGTTGTGTTTGCTTTTTATAAATCGTCTGCGTCCTGAACCGGCTCTTCGGTTACATTATTGTAGAAAACCTCGTTCGGCACACCCGTGTATGAGCCGTCGGGGTCGAATTTTGCCGTTTCGGGGCTGATAAAACGCGTCAAATCAATAATTGCCTTGTCGCCGTTTTTGTTTGATTTTTTATTTTTTCTTTTGCTCATTAAAAATCACCTCTGCATTATTTTTTGCAGGGGCGATTTTTTTATGCCTTGTTAAATTTTTGTTTTTACAGCTTTTCAACATCAATCACGGCAATTTTTTCAAGAAATTCTTTCGGCGCGATTACCTGACCGTGACCGAAAAATTTTTCCATATTCACATTGAGGTTGTTTATGAAAATAGGCACTTCGTCACATTCGACATCAATATGAATTTTTTTCGCCTCGTCGATAATTTGTGTTGCGTCATAATTGTGGCAGTCATAGCATTTTGCGGCGATAATTTCGTTGTTGTTAATATATGTTGCAATAATGTTTCGGCATGACATTGAAATCGAAATGTATTTTGGCTTCGTTTTTGACAACGCCTGGCTCATTTTTATTTGAGCGACAGCTTTGCATGCGCCGCTGTTGATAAAAAATTCGTTGATAAAAATAGATTCAAGCGGAGTTGTGTCATCCGGCGTAATTATTGCCAAAATATATTTTGAAAACTTTTTGCCGTACTGTTTGCGCATAAACTGCTTGAAATAATATTGGCACTCCGAAATTTTTTGCGCAAACATATGATAAAATGGAATATTGCTGTTGAGATTGATTCCCGGCATTGAAAATGCGACAAAATCGTTGCTGTCTTTTGCCCTTATCAAAATGCTTCGGTTTGATATTATCATAGGTATTGTTTTTGACATAACAATCCACCTCTTGTTTGTAATATCAGTATTATACATTATATTTTAAATCTTTTCAATAATATTACAATTGTGTAACTTTTGTGTATATCGCATTATTTTATGATATAATACAAAACAGTGCTTTTATTATTATGAAAGGATATGAATTTTTAATTCAAAAAAGAGAATATGAGCGAAAAAGAATTAGACGCAATATTAAATGAAATAAAAAAACATTCATCCGATGATGATACACAGCAGTCTGAACCTGTTGCATCAACCGAGCCTCAACAAGAGGAGAGCGATACCGCCGATACCGACTTCAAGCTTTCCGATGAGCCGGAGGAGCTTAAGGATGATGACAAAGCCCTTTCCTTAAACGAGGAAGAAAAGGAGAATGAGCCAATGCAAAAACAAAATAATTTTGACACAAATGATTATATCGACCTCAATTCGGTGCAAAATTCGGGTGACGGTAAAAAGCCGGGAGGCTCAAAGAAAAAAGTTATCATTGCCGTTGTTGCCGTAATTGCGGTTATCGCAATTGCTGTCGGCGTTTATTTCGGATTTTTCCATAACAAAAAGACAGAAGAGCCGCAAACCACACAGGCTCCGCAGACTACACAATCAACAACAGCACAGGCTGTAAGCGACGGCATCATCAATCCACTCACCGGAGAGGATGGATATAATAAAGCGGCAGTCGGCAAAAGACCGGTTGCAGTCGTTGTAGAAAACGAATATTCAACAACAGCCGTAAGACCGCAATGGGGTCTTTCGGATGCAGATATAGTTCTCGAGGGCGAAAGCGAATTCTCAACAAGACTTTTGCTTTTCTGGGCTGATTATACCAAAATGCCGAAGCAAATCGGACCTGCCCGTTCGGCGCGTCCTCCGTTTATCCATTTCAGTCAGCTTTTTAATTCTGTATTTATTCACGCAGGTCTTTCACACTCAAAAGGCAGTTATGTCGGTGCGGATAATGTGTTCAAAAACGAGGGTATCGACCATATCAATCTCCTTTCCGAGGGCAGTGATTATTTCTCAAGAGATAAGTCAAGAACAAGGACAATCGAGCACACGGGATTCCTTAAGGGCAACAATGTTCCGTCACTTCTTGAAAGCAAAAAAATCGACACAAAACTTGACGAGTCAAAGTTCACACAGTTGAGTTTCAACAAAGAGGCAAAGCCGCTCGGCGACACAAAGGCAGACTCCGTTTCATTCAAATGGACCTCATCATCAAACGGCGGCAGATGCCCGAAAACAGGCAAGTTCAAATATTCAAACGGCTGTTATACAACAAGCGATTTTGATTCAAAATACGGCGAAGCAAATTGCAAATGGCAAAACCTTATCTTCCTGCTCGACAAAACAGAGTATGTTGTTAAGCAAAACTATAAAGGCTCGGGCAAGAGCGAAACATATTGCAATTACAAACTTTCCGGCGGCAAGGGCATGGTGCTTTCACAGGGCACAGCCGTTGAAATTACATGGGGCGTGTCAAACGGCAAGCTTTGGATGAAAGATGCAAACGGCAACGATGTGTCTCTCAATCCAGGCAAAACCTATATCGGCTATGGCTCATCAAACTACGGTGGCTCAATTTCGCTTAATAAGTAAATTTTTCATTAAATAAACAAGAAGGATGAACGCATTGCGTTCATCCTTCTTTATCATTTGTGATTAAATTCTTTTGCGCACTTTAATAATGCAGACTGCTTCCGCCGATGAATTCCCTTATCATTGCATCGGATGGAATTTTGTCGGGGACGATTGCGTCAACCTCGTCAAGAGCGTTTACTATATCACGCACATCGGCGTATTTCGGCGCAAGTTGTTCCAATTCATCAAATAAAATATGCTTGTAAACATTCGGCTCATATTTTATAAATGTGTCAATGCTAAAGTCTGCGCTGCCTTTAAACGGCATTATATATTTGTTTTCGCCGTGCTGAACATTGGGAAACATTTTAATCGTTTCTTCAATATCTCTGCCGCGGTACAGTTTGTCGCGAATCATACGGCGCATCATTCTTATTTTGCACGGGTGCAGTTTGTCGCCGTTTGAATCGACAACTCTTGTGCGCACGCTGACATAAATTCTGCTTGCGCACCCTTCGTTTTTGCTCATCAGCTTGTCATTGAGTGCATGGATGCCCTCAATTATAACAAAACCGCCGTTTCGTGACAATTTATCGCCGCTGAGAGTGCGAGTATTCGTCGGAAAATCGTATTTCGGAATATCGATTTCGCCGCCGTTAATAAGTGTGTCAATATCGTTGTTAAGATAGTCAATATCCACTCTGTCGGGTGATTCAAGGTCGATTTTTCCTTGCCTTTTCAGCTCTCTTTCGTGTTGGGTAAAGTTTTTGAAATACTTATCCATTGATATGTAGCAAACATTCGCGCCGTGCTTTTTTATCGCTGACGAAAGTTTCATCGCCGATGTTGTTTTACTGCTGCCGGATGGCCCTGCTATCAAAATAATCGGCTTTTCGTCAAGTGAGTCTGCAATTTTTTCGGCGGTGTTGTTAATTTGTGATAAAACAAAATTCTCACTTTCTGTGATAAACCCCGATTCGTCGGCAACGATTTTGCCGTTTATCGTTTTCGTAGTGATTATCATAATTTCTCCGTTAATCCATTTTGTATTTTTCGCACAGAGCAAGTATTTGGTCTGTGAATTTGGCTATATCCTTGTTTGCACAGCCTCTGTTTTGCTCGATAACGGACATAAGATTTTGACCTGCGATGCAAAGCCTGTCATAAACGGTGTTGTTGCGCTCAATCTTATGCAGTTTTTTGTTGTAAAGTTTTCTCGGACCGACATCAACCTGCTTTACAGTGTCACCAAGCTCAAAGCCGTCGCCGGAATAGGGGGCAAGGGCAGGGGTGTCAAGCTGTAACTCGATTGTTTTTGCAAACTCGTCGCATACGGTATCGTGACCGTGGTTGACAAAAACAACTTTCGGCTTTTCGGGCATTGCGCTGAGCCAAGCGAGGAGCATATCGCGGTCTGCGTGGCCGCTGATGCCCTCCATTTTTTCGATTTTTGCGTTGACCTGAACCTCTTCGCCGAAAAGTGTAACCGATTTTGCGCCTTCAAGAATTTTTCTGCCCAATGTGCCCTCGGCTTGATAGCCTACAAACATAATCGTGCATTCCTTGCGCCAAAGATTGTGCTTTAAATGGTGCCTGATTCTGCCTGCTTCGCACATTCCGCTTGCCGACAAAATAATCTTCGGTCGGGGGTCTTCGTTGATTGCCTTTGAATCGTCGCTTGTGATTGCAAGTTTAAGACCTTTGAATTTAATCGGATTTATTCCTCTGTTAATCAAATCAAGCGTGTCGTCGTCAAAATATTCCGTCAGCGACTCGTCGTCATATATTTCTGTTGCTTCAACGGCAAGCGGACTGTCCACCCAAACGGAAAAATCCGAGTAGCCTTTGATTAAATTTTGCTCTTTTATAACACGCATCAGGTACAAAAGTTCCTGCGTTCTGCCAACAGCAAAGCAGGGGACAATGACATTTCCGCCTGCTTCGAATGTAGACTGAATGATTCTTGTAAGCTGTGCCACATAATCGGGGCGCGCACCATGCAGTCTGTTGCCGTAAGTGGATTCGATTATTACATAATCGGCACTCGGAGGCATATTCGGGTTTTTGATAAGCGGTCTGTCAACATTGCCGACATCGCCGGAGAACAAAATCGTTTTCGTTTCACCGTTTTCGGTCACTTCAATTTGAATCGAGGCGGAGCCTAAAAGGTGACCTGCGTCGATAAATCTTATTTTGATGCCGTCAAAAATATCATACTGCTTTTCGTAATCGCACGGAGTGAAATATTTCATTGCATTTTCGGCATCGTGCGTTGTATAAAGCGGTTCGACAAGCTCCTTGCCGCTTCGCTTATTCTTTCTGTTTTTCCACTGCGCCTCAAATTCCTGAATATGCGCTGAGTCAAGCAACATTATTTTGCAAAGATTTGTTGTTGCTTTTGTTGTGTAAATAGGTGCGGAAAATCCGTTTGCCGTAATATACGGTATGTGGCCCGAATGGTCGATATGAGCGTGAGTTAAAAACAGTGCGTCAATTTCGTTCGGCGCTATCGGAATATCTACATTTTCATAAACATTTTCGCCTTGCTCCATTCCGCAGTCAATCAAAATGTTTTTGCCGCACGCACAAAGCAGTGTGCAGGAGCCGGTAACCTCGTGTGCCGCTCCGATAAAATATAGTTTCATTTCATCACCAAGCCCTTCAAATAATATATGTTCAACTGATTTGATTTAGTATTATGCTTGTTTTTGCCGGTTGTTTTAAGACGATTTTAACCGCGCTTTCGGCGATTTCCTTTGCCGTGTCGATTTTGCTTTCGTCAGCCGCATAAAGAGTCATTATGCGCTCGCCCTTATTTATTTTGTCACCGACTTTGCAGTGCAAAATAATTCCTGCCTTGCTGTCGATTTCGTCCTCCTTGACACTGCGTCCGGCACCCAAAAGAACAGATGCTTCGCCTATTTCAAGGGCATTTATTTTGCCGATAAAGCCGCTGTCCTTTGCGACAATATCGTGACTGCAATTGTCAAACTCAAATTTGCTTTCATCGTCGATGTATGATGCGTCGCCGTCCTGTGAAATAACCATTTCACGCAGTTTTTCAAGAGCTTTGCCCGATGTTATCATTTCGTTTGCGATTTGTTCGGCGGCGTCAATATCTTTGTTTAGTGCAAGTGAAATCATATTCGACGCAAGAGCAATGCAAAGCTCGCTTAAGCGGTCAACTCTTTCGCCCTTTAATATTTTGATTGCCTCGCAAACCTCAAGTGTGTTGCCGACCGCATAGCCGAGAGGAGAGTTCATATCAGTTATAAGAGCGGTTATATTCCTGCCGCAATGTTTGCCTATGCTCACCATCTCGCTTGCAAGCTCCGTCGCATCGTCAATGCTTTGCATAAAAGCACCGTGTCCGCATTTGACATCAAGAACAATGTTTTTTGCTCCTGCGGCAATTTTTTTGCTCATAATTGACGAGGCAATCAGCGGCATACAGTCAACCGTCGCCGTCACATCACGCAGTGCGTACAGCTTTTTGTCGCACGGCGCCATGTTTCCTGTTTGACCGGCAACAACTATATCGTGAATTTCGGCGCGCTCAAAAAATTCAAGCGGAGTCATTTTTGTTGAAAATCCGGGGATTGCTTCAAGTTTGTCAATCGTTCCGCCGGTGAAACCAAGCCCTCTGCCGCTCATTTTTGCGACGGTACATCCTGCCGCCGCTGCAATCGGCGCAACAACAAGCGTTGTTTTGTCGCCGACACCTCCCGATGAGTGTTTGTCAACCGATTTGTCACCGAATCGCGAAAGGTCAAGAATATCGCCGCTTTTCGCCATTTCAAGGGTGAGAGCGGCTGTTTCCTCTCTCGTCATTTTGTTGAAGTATATAGCCATCGCAAGCGCCGATGCCTGATAATCGGGAATCGTGCCGAGTGTGTAACCCTCAACAAAATAAGCTATTTCGTCGCGGCTTAATTCCTCGCCGCGCTTTTTCTTTTCTATGATGTCTACGCATCTCATAAAATCAGTCCTTCAGCTTAAAAGAATGCGGCAAAAGCTCCTCAAGCGTGTGTGATTTGATAATATTGTCGCCCTCGAGAATAATTCTGAAGCTTTCGTCGCAAAATTCCGACATTACCTGCCTGCATATGCCGCAGGGGTAGCAAAAATCTCCCTTTTCGCATACAATTGCGATTGCCTCAAACCCACGCTCGCCGTTGCTGATTGCTTTGAATAATGCAACTCGTTCCGCGCAAACTGTCGCCGAATATGATGAATTTTCAATATTCGCACCGGTGTAAACCTTGCCGTTTTTTGTAATCAGCGCGGCGGCAACCTTAAAGCCCGAATACGGGCTGTAGCTGTTCTTTAGCTCTTTTTTTGCGAGCGAAACAAGTTCGTTGTCTGTCAGCATAAAATCACCTTATCTCGTCTAAAATATGCTTGCCGTCAAGAGTGCTTTTTATATCAAACATTGAAAGCACCGTGTCGGCAACTGCACCGAAGCCGTCAATCGTGCCGAGATTTTTGCCCTTTATGCTTTTTGAATAAATCAACAGCGGCACATACTCGCGCGTGTGGTCGGTGCCTTTAAATCCCGGGTCGCATCCGTGGTCGGCGGTGATAATCAAAAAATCGTCATCCCTCAAATCGCCGGCAAGCCGAGGCAGGCAGTCGTCAAACTCGCTGATAGCCTTTGCGTAGCCGTCAATGTCGCGCCTGTGGCCGTACAGCATGTCGCAGTCAACCAGATTTGTGTAGCAAAGTCCGTCAAAATCTGTTTTTGCGATTTCAAGTGTTTTTTCAATGCCCTGCGTGTTGTTTTCCGTGAAATAATGCTCGTCAATTCCGCGGTGAGCAAAAATATCGTAGATTTTGCCGATTGCAATTGTCTTTTTGCCGTTTTTTTGCAAAACATCAAGCATTGTGTCGCGGGGCGGCTCAAGCGAAAAATCGTGACGGCGCGGTGTCCGCACAAAATCAGCGGCTGTTTTGCCCTCAAACGGTCGGGCAATAACTCTGCCGACTCCGTATTTACCCGTGAGTATTTTTCGCGCGATTTTGCAGCAGTGATAAAGCTCGTCATCGCTGACAATCGCCTCGTTTGCTGCAATTTGAAAAACGCTGTCGGCGGAGGTGTAAACAATCAGCGCACCTGTTTTTAAATGTTCTTCGCCGTAATCTTTGATTACCTGCGTGCCCGAATACGGACGGTTGACTATAACCTTTCTGCCCGTCTGTTTTTCAAACTCGTTAATAACCTCGATCGGAAAGCCGTTCGGAAATGTCGGCAACGGATTTTTTGAAACTATGCCTGCCATCTCCCAATGACCTATTGTTGTGTCCTTGCCTGCCGAAAGCTCGCGCATTCTTGCAAATGCGGCGGTGTGATTTTCCTTGCCGTCCAAATCAATGCCGTCAATTGCCAAAAGTCCCATTTTTTTCATATTTTCGGCAGAAAAATATTTTGATTTATAAATCGTTTTGATTGTGCTTGCTCCCTCATCACCGAATTTTGCGGCATCGGGTGCAGCGCCGACCCCAAAGGAGTCAAGAACAATAACAAATCCGCGCATTTTATGCATCTTCTTTCATTTGTTTAACAAGGCGGCTTGTGCCGAGTCTGTCCGCTCCAAGCTCAATGAATTTTTCGGCGTCGGCAAAATCTTTTATACCGCCTGCGGCTTTGATTTTCTTGTTATTAATGTGTTTTGCAAAAAGTTTTATATCGTCAAATGTCGCGCCGCCGGTCGAAAAACCGGTTGATGTTTTGATATAATCGGCGTTTGAGTTTGAAACGATTTCACACATTTTGATTTTTTCATCGTCTGTTAAAAGGCAGGTTTCGATTATCACCTTTAAAATTCTGCCGTCGCATGCGTCCTTAATCGCGTTGATTTCCGATAAAATATCGTCATATCGCTTTTCCTTGAGCATGCCGATGTTGATTACCATATCTATTTCGTCCGCTCCGTTTGCAACGGCGTCGCGTGTTTCAAAGCATTTTACGCTTGTCGTGTTATATCCGTTCGGAAAGCCGATTACGGTGCAAATTTGCATTTTATTGCCGACATATTTTTTTGCCGCCTTGACGAATGACGGCGCAATGCAAACCGATGCCGTGCCGTATTTTATCGCATCGTCGCAAAGCGCTTTGATTTGCTCAAAATCGGCGCCCTGAGCCAAAAGAGTGTGGTCTGTTTTTGAGAGTATGTATTTTTTATCCATCTTAAACGGCCTCCAAAGTATAACTTTATGTCTATGTTATCATATTATCACAAAAATATGTTCTAATCAATCGCCAATATGTATATTTTATACAAAATTCATATATCAAAACTTTATCGCTCATATTGTGACCGTAAATTATTTAAAACTTGATTTATAGGCTCAAAAATAGTATAATATTTAGACAAATTATCACAGAGGTGCTAACTATATGGATATGAAAATTTCACCGTCAATACTTGCAAGCGATTATGCCAATTTGCAGTCCGAGCTCGACAGAATCAAATCGTCTGATTTAATCCATGTTGATGTTATGGACGGACATTTTGTACCTAATATTTCAATCGGCGCGCCTGTTGTCGCATCAATCAAAAAGGTGTGCAATGTGCCGTTTGATGTTCACCTTATGATAAGCAATCCGCTTCAATATGTTGAGGATTTTGCAAAAAGCGGTGCCGATATTATTTGCTTTCACGCAGAGAGCGACAGCGACATCGGTCAAACCGTTGACAAAATAATTTCGCTCGGCAAAAAGGCAGCAATCGCAGTAAAACCGGGCACCGATATTGATGTTGTTTTGCCGTATCTCGATAAGCTTTCAATGGTGCTTGTTATGACGGTTGAGCCGGGCTTCGGCGGTCAGAGTTTTATGGAAAGCACAATGCCTAAAATCGAAAAGCTCAGAAAAATCAACCCCGATATTGATATTGAGGTCGACGGCGGAGTTAATTCCGAAACAATCAAAATCGCCGCAAAAGCAGGCGCAAATGTTTTTGTTGCAGGCTCGGCAGTGTTCAAAAGCGAAAATCCTGCCAAAACCATCAAATTGCTGAAGGAAAATGCACTTTCGGTTTTGTAAAAAGTGAGATAAAATGAAAAGCAAAAAAAGCAAAAGAAAAAATGAAAAGCATTTTTACAATAACAAACAGCGCAACCAAAAATGGACCGAGCAGGAAACGGGCAGATATATCGACTTTGCCGATAAATATTCTCCCGATAAAAAGGACGGCGAGTTTGACGAGTCGCGCGTTATTGCAAACAATATAAAGCTTAAAAAAGAGCGCAAAAAAAAGACGGCTAAAAAAATCGTGTCGGTTATTTTGGCGATTGTCATTGTTTGCATCGGATACACCGGTGCTGATGTTTATATGACGCGCCACGCACGCCCCGCAGAGCAGAGAACAAAGCAGGAAACAACGCTTACAAACAATATTTCACAAATCAATATGAGCATTGCCTCATATCAAATCGAAAGCGTCAGTCTTGACGGCTCGGTTATGCTTTCATCGATAATTTCCGATTTGGAAAAGGGCGGTTTTTCCTCCGTCACATTCGATGCAAAAAGGACAGACGGTTCAATCGGCTACGCTTCAAAATTAGCCTCGGTCGATACATTCGGCGCAGTCAGCGCGTCTGCATCGCAGCCGCAAAAATCAATCAAGCAAATGGTTGACAACGATATTTTGCCGATTGCGCGCATTTGTTGTTACCGTGACAATGTTGTTCCGGTACAGTCGCAAAATGCCGCCGTTATGCAAAACGGCAAGGTCTATAAAGACAGCGACGGCTATACCTATCTTAACCCCGACAGCGATTTTGCCTATAATTATATCAAGGACATTGTGTCCGAGCTTAAAGATTACGGCGTCACTGTGTTTGTGCTTACGGGTTGCGATTTGCCAAAGGATGCCGGCGGTAAATACAATGACGGCTTTGATTACATTTCTAAGAGACTGAATAACGATTTTAACGGCGAAATCAGGCTTTATGAAGAGGTTGATGTTGAAATCAATGATGAAAACGCAACCGAAAACACAATTGCCGAAGAAATCAAAAAATTCGATTCAATCAGCAAAAACCAAATTTATTGCATATCAACAAAGGTGAGCGAAGAAACTCTTATTCCTCTGCTCAGCAGAAATAATATTACCCGATATATTTTGAAGGATTAGTAGTGTGAAAAATCACACTAAAATTATATTGCCTTCAAAATTTGCCTGCGGCATAATTTTGAAATGGCTGAAATCACCATTCACGCCTGTTCAGACAACGCAGAGCATTCGGCGATTTTTAATAAACTATTTGTTGTCTGAAAGGCTATGGCGATTATTATGAAAAAACTATTGTCACTGTTATTCTGTTTGACACTTATATTTATGACTTTTGTGCCTGTTTCGGCATTTGCCGCAAATGAAAGCACAACAGCAGTTCCCACAACTTCTGCCAACGCGCAATCCGGCTCGGGTGAGGAGATTCCGGAGCTTAAAAGTATTTCGTTTAACAATGCAAGAATTCTTGAAAAATTTTCGCCCGATGTCAAAACATATTCAATTGTGCTTAACGATTCGTCACAGCAGCCGACGTTGAAATCGTATGATATTGATAAAAAAGGCGATAATAATGTGAGCCTTAAAATTGATTCTTATCTTGATTCAGCGGGTCATCCCATCGGAGTTATTGCAGAGCTTAAATACACTTTCGGCACAACGGTTTATTTCTTTAACTATGTAAATGCCGAGGAGTACGGCATAAACGGAAACAACCGCATTTCAAAGGTATATGCCGGCGATTTGTGTTTTGTTTATCCCGAAATCAATGATGAGGACACGGAATATACGCTCTATATTCCGTCAGATTTGACAGAAGTTACACTGACAGCCACTCCGAGCGATGTCAATGCCGTTTGCGACAATCCGCCGACAGCGATTTTCGGCGAAAATCAGGATTTCGGCACTCTTACGGTCACAGTAACCGCAACGGATTCGAGCAAAAGGGAATACACATTCAAAATCAAGCGGCTTGACAAAACAAGCTCCGAGATTAAAAATATGAACAGCGAGCAGAGGGTTGCGCTCGTAAACAGCCAAAAAATTTATCAAAAACCTGCGTTTAAAATCGCACTTATCACAGTTGCTGCAGGCATTATAATACTTATTGTTTTTGTTAAGCTTTTAAAGTCCGTCACCGTTAAGACGAGTGATGACGATGAGCCGGATTTTTTTGCAATTGATACAGATTATTACAACGAGCAGTAATTAATAAAGTAATCGGAAGGTGGGTGATATTCGTGGAAATGGAATTTGACGAAATCATTAGAGAAATAGAATCGCTTTATCAAAAAAGAGAGCTTTCTGAAATAAAGGAGATGTTCGCGCAGATAAATCCTGCGGATATTGCCTCTATTATTGAGGAATTTCCTAATAACCAACGAGTTTTGTTTTTCAGACTCCTTGCAAAAGAAGAGGCGGCAGACACCTTCGTTGAACTTGACGGCGATACGCAGGAGGCACTTATTCACGCCTTTTCGGATACCGAGCTTAAAGAAGTGCTCGATGAACTGTATCTTGACGATGCCGTTGATGTAATTGAGGAAATGCCAGCAACCGTTGTAAAGCGTATTTTGAAAAATACCGACAACGAAACGAGAAAATCTATCAATGCCCTGCTTAAATATCCCGAGGATTCTGCCGGCTCGATTATGACGCCGGAGTTTGTCGATCTTAAAAAGGATATGACGGTTGAGGATGCATTTAAGCGCATCCGACGCACCGGTGTTGACAAGGAAACTATTTATACCTGCTATGTTACCGACGAATCAAGGCATTTGCTCGGCGTTACAACGGTTAAGGAGCTTTTGCTCCACGATTATGACGATATTATCGAAGAACTTATGGAAACAAATGTAATATTTGTCAACACGCTTGACGACCAAGAGGTTGCGTCAAAGCTTTTTGACAAATATAATTTTCTTGCTCTCCCTGTTTGCGATATGGAGGAGCGACTTGTCGGCATTATCACCATCGACGACGCTATGGATGTCATGCAGGAGGAAAACACCGAGGACATCCAAAAGATGAACGCTATGCTCCCGACGGAGAAAACATATCTCAAAACTTCTGTTTTTGAAACATGGAAAAGCCGTTTTCCGTGGCTGTTGCTCCTTATGGTTTCGGCAACATTTACAGGCTCAATTATCACGGGATTTGAAAACAAACTTGCAACGCTCACAATTTTGACTTCGTTTATCCCGATGCTTATGGACACCGGCGGTAACTCGGGCGGTCAGTCAAGCGTAACGGTCATTCGCGCGCTTTCACTCGGTGAAATTCAGTTTAAGGACTATTTCAAGGTCGTTTGGAAGGAAATCAGGGTTGGCATTTTTTGCGGTCTGTCACTTGCGGCAGTCAATTTTGTTAAGATTTGGCTTATCGACCATTTGGCGTTCCATAATGACGATATTACAATTCTTGTTGACCTTGCGGTTTGTATTACACTGTTTATCGAGATTATTTTTGCAAAAGTTATCGGCTGCACATTGCCTATTTTGGCTAAAAAGTGCGGATTTGACCCTGCGGTTATGTCAAGTCCGTTCATCACAACAATTGTCGATGCCGTATCACTTCTTGTATTTTTCGGCGTCGCAACCACAATCATTCCGCAGTTGCATTAGCAAATTTTGCACGTCAAGACACCTTTTTTATTTCCGATTAATATCGGCGGAAAATTGTCAAAACAATAAAATTAACCCCCACCCCCGCTTGAATTTTATTTATCTTTGTGATAAAATTAACACATCAAAAGTGCACGGCATTTTAGATAATTTTTTATAGGAGGAAAATTTAATGGCTTGTTTTATCGTTCCTGCAACAGAAGCTATCGTAGTTACTGCCGCAACTCTTATTGTTAAAGCAAAGGAAAAGAAGTCCGAGCCTCAAACCTTTACATATGAAGCAAAGGACGGCTCAATTGCAACAGGTGAAAAGGTTTCTCTTTCGAGAAAACTCAGCTGGCTTTGCTATCTTCTTTTCGGGGGCTCTGTTCTTCTTGCATACGAGCACATTTGGCACGGCGAGGTTACGGCTTGGTTTCCGTATTTGACGGCTATGAGCAGTCCCGGAAGTATGAGCGAAATGTTCCACGAAATGGCTACAGCCGGCGTTCTTATGTCTGTCATCGTTACTCTTGTTTGGGCTTGCATGGTGCTTATTTCAAATGCAATTGAGAAAAAGACCCTTGCCGCAAGAGCAGTATATAACGCTTAATTTTTGCGGAGAATTTATTTTATGACACTTTTAATTACAATTTTTGCTGCTATTATCAGCACGGTTGTGTGGTATTGTAAGGCACCCGATGACAAGATGATGACAAAAGTTTTGTGCTATCTTTATTGGGGCGCGTCGCTTATGTGGTTTGTCGATGCGTGCTTTGAATATGCAGAACTTAAGGCAGAGTTTTTTACACCTGCACCGTCGGACATGCTCAATGATGCTTATCTTGGGCTTTCCGTTGTCGCACTCGGGCTTATAATTTGGCTTGTTGTTTTGCTTGTCAAAGACCCGAAGGGCGTTGTTAAAGACTCATTGCTCAGACGCAAAAAATAAACAAAATGCATTCACTTCTCGTGTGAAGTGAATGCATTTTTCTTTGTATGCGATTTGTCGGTTTATTTTGCAAGTATCAGCTTTTCAAGCTCTCTTGCGGCAACGCCGAGCGGCTGATCCCTGCGCTTTATCAGGCATATACTGCGCCTCGGCAGTTCCTCGTTGATTGAAATTTCATTTACATTATCGTTTCCGCTTAAAAATTCTCTCGGTACAAAGCCTATTCCTATGCCCATTTTCACCATTGGCAAAATTTGGTCGGCTGTTGCCGCCTCAATATCGGGTGAAAATTCAACACCGTGATTTGAAAAATATTCGGCATAAAATTCGTATGTTTTTGTTTGCTCGTTCATTGAAATGAGGGGATAGTTTTGCAATACTTTAAGCGGTATTCTGCCTTTTGTCAGTGCGTCAAAATCGTCACTGCAAACGGGTACTTCGCAAATATCTTTGATTTTGATTTGCTCAAGCGACGGCGATTTTACGGTCGGCGTTGTGACGATGGCAAGCTCACTTTCGCCGCTTTTGACCTCCTCAATCGCCTGCATCGTGACTGAACTGCTTACCTTAACCCTTATGTCGGGATAAAGCGTGCGAAATTTTTTCAGCACCGGCAAAAGGTGGCAGCGCAGAGCAACTTCGCTTGCCGCAACAAATACAGTGCCGCTTTTTAAATCCTTGTCGCTGATTATTTCCTTTTCGCCTGCCGCTATATGCTCAAATGCAATTTTAATGTGCGAATAGAGTTTTTTGCCCTCGGGCGTCAGTTTCATTCCGCGGCTTGAGCGTGAAAAAAGCGTGCAACCAAGCTGTGTTTCAAGGTTTTTTATCGTTCGGGTGACATTCGGCTGGTTGCTGTATAAAAACTTTGCCGCCCTCGAAACGCTTTCGTATTTTGCGACATAATAAAAAATTCTGTAATAATCATAGTTGATATTCATTGCTGTTCTCCGATATATCAATAGTGTATAGCGAGTATATATATTATACATTTTAAATATTACGGCAATTATACTATAATTATTAACGAATTACAAGAGAAATTCATTTTTTGTGTTGAAAGGAGAAGCTATGCCGTCCTTTTTTAAAAGGCCGAAACGCCAAATGTCCGACTCTTTTACAACGGCTGTTTTTATTATTCTGTCAGGCGGTTTTCAAGATGCATATACATATATCTGCCGCGGTGAGGTTTTCGCAAACGCTCAAACCGGCAATATTGTATTGATGAGCGGCAATTTGTTCAGGGGCGAATTTCGCCATTGCATAAGGTATTTGATTCCTGTTATTTCGTTTATCGTGGGAATTTACATTGCGGAATGTGTGCATGCAAGGTTTAAGGAATACGAAAAAATTCATTGGCGCCAAATTATCATATTGTTTGAAATTGTACTTTTGTTTTCTGTAGGGTTTATGCCGCAGAAAATTGACATTTTTGCAAATGCCCTTGTTTCGTTTGTTTGCGCAATGCAAGTGCAAACCTTCCATAAGGTGCGCGGTCACGCTTATGCATCAACAATGTGTATCGGAAATATGCGTTGCGGCACAGAGGCGCTGTTTGCTTATTTCAGATACAAGGACAAGCGTATTTTGCATAAATCAATGGTATATTTCGGCGTAATTTTTGTTTTTGCAATCGGTGCCGGAATCGGCGGAATTGTCACGCGCCTTTTAGGTGTGCGTGCAATTTGGGTTTCGTGTGCATTGCTTTGCGTCAGCTTTTTGATTATGTTCTTTCGTCAGGATATGAAAAAGGTCGAAAAGACAGTTGAGAAGGATGTCGAAAAAATTGAAGAGGTTATAAAAGAACATCACAAATAAATTATTCCTCCCGAATAATTTAACACCGGGCAGTCATCGCGGCTGTCCGGTGTTTTTTGTTGTCATATCAATTTTTTAAAGTCCGAAAAGATGATGCTTGTGCTTTGTGCTTTTCGTGTCGGTATCTTTTGGCTTAGCAATAAAAAATCTGTTTTTGTCCTTATTATCCACAAAAAACTTTTTTACTTCCTCCAACTTTTCGTCTGCGGTGTGAAACGATTTTATCTTTTCGTCGATTTTTGTTAAATCTTTTGTTGTTTTATCTTTTTTGTATGTCCATTTGTCTGTGTTGTTGACCTGGCTATTGTCTGTTTTTTCCTTGCTCCAATTGTGCACACAGTCTTTTGTGAAAAATACCCCTGATTTTATCACCTTTGTTGGGTTGCCGACAGCTGCACAGTTTGACCCAACGGTTTTGTGCGACACTACTGATGCCGCACCGATTATCGAGCCGGAACCTATATGCGTGCCCTTTAAAATCAGTGCGTTTTGACCCACCCACACATGGTCGCCGATTAAAACGGACATGCTCGGGTTGATTCGCTCCTTGCTTTCGCAGTCATACAAAAGGTGAGGATCTGCAGTTCTTATCCAAATGCCGAAGGAAAAAAGCCCATCGTCGCCGATTAAAATATTTTGTCGCTCAGATGCTATCAAATACAGTTTGCCGTTGGTGTATGTGTTTTTGCCGATGAAAACACAACATTCGCCGTTTACTGTGAAATCGGCATACAGCGGCGTTTTTTGCGGCCTGATATAGCAAACGGAATTGTCGCCGTTGATTTTGATTGTGGAATTGACAATTTCAACGCCGTCATCAACAACTAAAATATTGTTGCTTCCGTTAAATACAATGTGCGAATTTTTCAAAACGCTTTTTTCGCTGTTAACTATTATTTTGTTATTGTCAACGCTTTGGCTGAAATCTGTGATTTGTTGCATATTTAATCCTCAATTCGTAAGCACTTAATTGCGCTTTTTACAGTATCCGAACAGAATATTGCTCACTTTGGCACATTTATTGCCTTTTTGCAAAATAAATATAGCACTTTGCAGTTGCTAAATCAAGTTTTTTATTGGCATAATTTGATTTTTTGCAGCCGCTTGGTTAGAAACAAATAATTCTTGACAGTTTATGAAATGGTAATTGATAACAAATGATAATATCGACCCGGTTTGTATAACGGAAAAGTTGCAGAGGCGGCGCGGTTGCTTATTTTTTGATTTTGCGGTATAATTATAATACATATTTGAAATGAGGTTTTAATATGAGTATTGATTTTGTGCCTGCCGAGGATTACAGAGATGAGGTCAAGGCACTTTATAAATCTGCGTTTCCAAAAGAGGAACAGGCACCGTTTCGCTTGCTTTTCAAGCGTGAAAGGCAGGGAATTGCGGATTTTTATGCAGTTGTTGACAAGGGTGAGTTTGTCGGACTTACACTTCTCACAGGGCTTGATGATGTTGTCACGCTTTTCTTTTTCGCGATTGATGACAATTTAAGGGGGCACGGCTACGGCACCGAGGTTTTGACCGCGCTTAAGGACAAATATGACGGCAAGCGTATTTTTATTTGCATTGAGCCGATAGAAAAGGACGCACCGAATTATAAACAGCGTGTCAAGCGCAAGGCGTTTTATAAAAAGAACGGCTTTAAGGTTATGCCGTTTCAGGTTAAAGAGGCAGGCGTTACATATGATATAATGTCTGTCGGCGGCGATGTCACCTTTAAGGAATATGAGCGCATCACAAAGCGATTTTTCGGCAGAGTGTTGTATTTCTTTATTAAAAGATTTTGATTTTTAACGGTGATTATTAATAAGCAATAAATCGGATTAAAATTCAAATCAATATATGAAATTCGCGGCAGACGGCACGATTATACTCAAAATGCCGCGAGTTTTCTTCACAGCAACTAAAAAACAAACTTGACTTTTGCTTTCAATTTTGATATAATCCACTCAACTTTGAAACAAATAAATATAGGTTTTAATTGGAAACGCACATCTCCCGGATGATAACGAACAACACAGATGTTTATGTGTTAATTTATTATTTAGGAGATGTTTTATTATGCCAAAAACTAAATTTCAGGATTTCATTTTCACAATTATAATGGTTGTCGTTATGGTTTACGCCATGGTTTGCTATAACATTGCTTTTGACAAGGGCGCAATGAGCGGCAGTGTTTTTCTAATTGCGTTTCACGAGTTGCCGATTATGGGCGTTGTCGGATTTTTGCTTGAGTTCTTGTTTGTCGGAAAGTTCGCGCAAAAAATCGTATTTAAGCATTTTAACCCTCAAAACACAAAACCTTTTGTTATCACTGTTATGATTTCGAGCGTAACGGTAGCAATTATGTGCCCACTGATGAGTCTTATTGCAAGTCTGCTCTTCAATTTTACGGGTGTGTCGGATATTGTGCCGAATTTTCTTCAAATCTGCGTTCGCAATTTCCCGATGGCACTTTGTTGGCAGTTGTTTTATGCAGGTCCGCTTGTAAGAGCTGTTTTTAGGTTTTTGTTTAAAAAACAGCTTAAAGATTAATCTGACAATATAATATGAAAAAGCCGACGGTATCGGATGCATGTTGCTTCCTGCCGTCGGCTTTTGTTATTTTTATTAATTTTTATTCAAACGGAAATACTACGGTTAAAAGCCATTTGAAATCCTCTTCGCCGTAAACGGCGTGGGGAACATTTGCCGGCATAACAATTGTTTCGCCTGCGCTTACGAGGTGCTCAACACCGCCAACGGTGAATTTACCCGTGCCCTCAAGCACATAAACCATAGCGTCGCCTACCGACTGGTGGGTGCTGATTTCCTCGCCCTTTGAGAAAGCAAAAAGCGTTACCGAAACGGCATCGTTTTGTGCAAGCGTTTTGCTCACAACCTGACCCTTTTGAACCTGAATTTCTTCTTTAAGCGGCAAAACCTTGCCCTGTTCGATATTTTTAATGTATGGCATATCAATATCTCCTTTACATAATCAATCCAAAATTTTTCCGTCGATGGAAATTGTCACAACCCTCCACGGCAAAAATTTGCCGCTTGCCTGAATTGCCGATTTGGCGGCGTGCTCCAATCCTCCGCAACACGGAACTTCCATCCTTACTATTGTAACACTTTTTATATCGTTTTGCTTGATAATTTGCGTTAGCTTTTCGGAATAATCGATATCATCAAGTTTCGGACAGCCGATAAGCACAATTTTGCCCTTTATAAATTCGCTGTGGAAGTTTGCATAAGCGTATGCCGTGCAGTCAGCCGCAATAAGAAGATTTGCACCGCTGAAATAAGGCGCGTTAATCGGTGCAAGTTTGATTTGAACAGGCCAGTTTTGAAGTTGCGACTGCATTTTTTTCATCGATTCAAAATCGGCAATGTCGTTTTTCGGCGTGATTTGCCTCATCATTGCACCCGGGCATCCTGAGTGGTGCGGCATTGAGTTTTGTGCCGCTTTTCTTTTCATATTTTCCTCAACTGCAGTTCTGTCATATTCAGCCGCTTCTCTTTCGACAAAAGAAATTGCGTTTGTCGGGCATGCGGGGAGGCAGTCGCCCAAGCCGTCGCAGTAATCGTCACGCAAAAGTTTTGCCTTGCCGTTTACCATTCCTATTGCGCCCTCGTGGCACGCATTTGCACACGCGCCGCAACCGTTGCATTTATCCTCGTCTATATGAATGATTTTTCTAATCATAAAAAAACTCCTTTGAGGCACGAGCATTTATTTCTTATGCAGTGTGCCCTTTGTTATTGACTTTGTGACTGTATTATACTAAACTGAAATTACGAAATATGTGGTTATAACCACGAAAAGGTGATATTTTTGAAAATTCAATCAAATATTTTTAATAATTGCTCCGAAAACGAAATAAATATGATTTTGTCGCACCTTTGCCTGCCGATAAGAGCGTATGAAAAAGGCGAATATATTTATCGCGTCGGCGACAGCGTTCGCAATATCGGTATTGTCATTTCGGGCAGCGTTTGCATTGAAAATGTTGATATTGTCGGCAACAAAAGCGTTCTTGCGGTTGCACGCAGCGGCGAAATTTTTGCCGAAGCATACGCTTGCGTCGAAAATCAGCCGATACTCGTCGATGTTGTTGCCGCCGAGCAGTGTGAAATCTTGTTTTTGTGCGTTGAACGGCTTTTTGACCGCAAAACAAATTGCACATGCAAGGATAAGATAATCAAAAATCTTGTTATGATAAGCTCGTCAAAAAACATCAGGCTGTCGCGCAGGATTTTTCACACATCGTCAAAAACAGTGCGGGGCAGGGTGATGTCATACCTTTCTCAACAGTCGACTGTTCAGGGCAGCAGAAGCGTAACAGTGCCGTTTAATCGTCAGCAAATGGCTGATTATCTCAGCGTCGACAGAAGCGCGCTGTCAAAAGAACTCGGCAAAATGAAACGCGACGGAATTATTGATTATTACAAAAACAGTTTTAAGCTTTTAAAATAGCGGCTATATTACAATATTGTAATGGAAGTGCCGCACTTAATATGATAGAATTAATATGTAGGTGATATTATGGATATATTTTTACTTGAGGATGACGATGCAATCGCTCTCGGTCTTTGCTATTCACTGCAAAACGAGGGCTACAATGTCACGCTTGCAAAATCGGTGAGCGAGGCAACGGATATTGTCGAACAAAACGATTTTGCGCTATATATTCTCGATTTGACATTGCCGGACGGCAGCGGCTACGATGTTTGCAAAAAGATTAAATCAATCGGCGACAGACCGGTGATTTTTCTCACGGCATATGATGACGAGGTTAATGTTGTAATGGGTTTTGACCTCGGAGCCGACGATTATATTACAAAGCCGTTCAGACTCAAAGAGCTCCTTGTTCGCATCAAAAGTGTTTTGCGCAGATACAACAGGACAGGCGGCGACGCGACGGTTAAAATCAAGAATATTACAATAAACACAAACGAGGCAAAGGTTTATAAAAACGGCGAGGAAATCGTGCTCACCGCGATGGAATACAGATTGCTTTTGATTTTGCTCAACAATCGCGGCAAGGTGCTTTCGCGCTCGCAGTTGCTCGAAAACATTTGGGATGTTGAGGGCGATTTTGTTGAGGACAACACGCTGACCGTTTATATCAAACGCCTTCGTGACAAAATAGAGGAGGATGCCGCAAGCTCGCAGATTATTAAAACAGTTCGCGGACTCGGCTATATGATAGACAATGAATAATGCCGAAATCAAAAAAACGCTTACAATTTCACTTGTGCTGACAGTTGCGCTATCGGGCGTGTGCTTTGTGTTCAGCACCGTTTGCGGCATAATCTGCGCGGTGCTCGGCGCAGTGCTCACGGCGGTTTTTGTCATATACACAAAAAAGCGGTATGACAGGCTTAACGAACTTAATAATTACCTTGCGCTTATCTGTGCCGGCAATTACAATCTCGATATAAATGAAAATACCGAGGGCGAACTTTCAATTTTAAAAAACAATCTTTTTAAGGTAATCACGATTTTGCAGTCGCAAAATGACAAGCTTGAAAAGGACAAGGTTTATCTTGCCGATTCGCTTGCCGATATTTCGCATCAGCTGAAAACGCCGCTCACCTCAATGATGGTGATGACCGAGCTGTTGAAGGACGAGAGCGACGGCAAAAAGCGTGCCGAGTTTTTGAGCGTAACCGAAAATCAGCTTGACAAAATGAAATGGCTCATCACAAATCTGCTTAAGCTCTCAAAGCTCGACGCAGGAACGGCGGAGTTCAATATTCAAAAAATTTCGTCAAACGATGTTATTTCACAAAGCTTAAAGCCGTTTTTAATTACGCTTGATTTGAAAAATATAACGCTCAAAAACACCGCGCACGATTTTTCGTTCAACGGCGATTTTAATTGGAGTGTCGAGGCGATTGAAAATATTATAAAAAACTGTATGGAACATACGGACAAAAACGGCACAATCAGCATTTCATCGTCACATTCAAATATTTATGACGAAATAATCATCAGTGACAACGGATGCGGTATTGCACCCGAAGATTTGCCGCATATTTTTGAGCGATTTTATCACGGCAAAAATTCATCGAGCGAAAGCGTGGGCATAGGTCTTGCGCTTGCGCAGGCGGTCATTAATCGCGAGCACGGCGAAATATCGGTTTCAAGCACGCTCGGCGAGGGCAGTGTGTTTTCAATCAAATTTTATAATGCGATAGTCTGAATGTGACAAAACTGTAATATTAAAGTCACCCGATTGTAAGATTGATATAATAAAATGACGATAGTATAGAGTAACTGAACCCCTTTTTGTGAAAGGAGAAACAATGAACATTATAAAAAAGTTATCCTTGCGTCATTTAAAGAAAAATAAAAACAGGTCGGCTTTGACGGTTTTGGGCATCACCGTGTCCGTTGTTTTGATGACGGCACTTGTTGTTGCCGCCTCGTCATTTTTGCACTATTACGGTGCAAAAAGTGTTTATTCGCAAGGCGACTGGCATTTTTATGTCAAAACCACATATGAAAAGGCGAGGGAGGTATTGGACGATACCTCCCTTGAGAGCGTCGGCTATCAGGCAAATTTGCAGGATGATTTAATGGGCTACAAAATCTATTCCGACAAGGCAAGCTATATCCGCGTCGGCACGGTGTTTGCCGGCGACGAGCAGTGCCTGAAAGATATTGTCACCTGCGATTATGACGGCGCGCTTCCGAAAAACGACAGCGAAATAATGGTTGAACAGTCGCTTCTCGACAACAACGGGCTTAATCTGAAAATCGGCGATACGATAAAAATTGCCGTCGGCGAGCGCAGAGAGGGCGAGTTCAGTCTGTTTCCTATAAAAGGCGATTACCGTTTCGGCGAGGTTTTTCATAAAACGGGCGACAGGGTGTATAAAATAGTCGGCATTTTACATAATAACGAGCCGACCGTTAAGGCGTACGGCAAAATTTTGCGTGGTGTTAACAGCAGTGAGCTGAAAAACTGTATCGCTTGGTGTAAGTTTAAAAAAATAACCCCACTTTCGTATTCAAAGGCGGATAAAATAATCGACAAGTTTGGTTTCGGAAAAACCGACCGTATTTTTTCGTCATCAATAAATGTTGATTATTTAACTTCAAAACTTTCGTTTTCAACAGATATTAACGATTTGAAAAATGTTTTGAGCGTTGCGGCGATTTTGGCGGCGCTTATGATTGTCATACTGATTGCGTCATTTTCGATGATTTACAACGCTTTTGCGCTTTCGTTCAGCGAGCAGGTTAAATATCTCGGTATGCTCTCATCGGTCGGCGCAACAAAGTGGCAAAAGAAAAAGGCTCTTTATTTTGAGGGCGCGGTCCTCGGCGGCATAGGTATTCCGCTCGGCATATTGCTCGGCACGGCAGGCACTGCCGTTATGCAAAAAATACTCAATTCAAAAATAACCGCTTTTTTAACGGATTATAACGATAATATAAATTATACAACATATGTTCCGATTTGGGCGCTTTTGTGCGTTGCGGCAATCGGTGCTCTCACCGTTTTTGTGTCAATAATAGTGCCGGTGCGCAGAACATCTGCCGTCACACCGATTGAGGCAATCCGCCGCCAAAATGATATTAAACAGCGGCACAAAATTCGTTCGCCGCGCATAGTGTTAAAACTTTTCGGCGTGAGCGGTGACATTGCATACAAAAATATGAAACGCGGCGGCTCCGCCTCGCGCACGGTTATTGCGTCAATCGCAATTTCGGTCGTTTTGTTCTTGTGCTGCAACTATTTTTGCTCTGTTTATAGCGAAGTGTCGGACTATGGATACGAGCTGCCGTATCAGGTTACATTCGGCACTCAAATCACCTCCGACAGCGAACTGAACGAGATTAAGGAGCGTTTGTCCGCAAACTCCGATGTCAAGCGGTTTTATTCTATTACCGACAACTTTTATTGGACGGGCGGATATTCCAATGAGTCGGACAAAGACCCGTATGATTTAACATCGTTCAACTCAAAAAATATGACAGAAAAATACAAATTCATCACGCAGCCGGACCAACGTGAGATATATCATATTTATTCGATTGACGACAGCGAATTTAATGCGATTTGCAAGGCAAACGGTATTGACAGCAAAAAATATTATTCGCTCGACGATGACGGCTTGGCACGCGCACTTTTGCTAAACAGCCTAAATCATGAGGATGATGCCGTTTTCAACAACAATATGCTCGGCAACACAATCGGTGATTATGAGATTGACATTGATAAATCCGCAGACAAAGTTGATGAAAACGGAAACGCGGTTTATGTTTACAAAAAAACGCATTATTTCGGCGTGAGGTTTCACGATTTTGTCAAATATGACAGCGACAACACGATGATGAATCTTGACAGCGGCTCAATTGATGCGTTTATTCCGCTGTCTATGTATAAACAGCAGATTGTTAACTATGCCGATACTCATAACGATGAGTATAATGTGAATTTGAAAGATTATTATGTCGAGTTCGGTATTGAATCGGATAATCCAAGCGCAGTTGAAACGGCGTTGAGCGACTACCTCTCCGAAAACGAGAAGGAGGGCGATGTCTACAATGTTTATTATTGGGTAGTGCGGCAACGCAGTTTGACCGCCGTTGTCAGGTGGCTGTCATATGGCTTTATATTCCTGATTACATTAATAACCGTGTTTAATATCATCAACACCGTTTCATCACAAATTGCAAACCGCAAAAAAGAGTTTGCAATGCTTCAAAGCGTCGGTATGACACCAAAAGAATTTAAACGCATGATAATGCTTGAGAGTGCGTTTTACGGCTTTTACGGCTTGCTTATCGGCATTCCGTTGAGCCTCGGCATAAGCAAAATAATAGGTATGATTGTGTCGAAAGATTCGTCAATTCCGTTTGGCGTCAATGTTTGGCTTTATATTATCGCGGCGGTTGCCGTGTTTGCATTCATAGGAGCGTCAATGGCGTATTCGGTAAGACTTATTAAAAACAATAATATTATTGACGCTCTGAAAAATGACACAGATTAAAATAACTCACCGTGACAAAATTGTAATATAAAAGTCACCCGATTGTAAGACTGCGTTGGTATTATAGCAGCAACGAAAGGAGATAAATACCATGAAAATTCTTGAAGTTACAAATTTATCTAAAACATACGGCACCGGCGAAACACAGGTTAAAGCGCTTGACAATGTTTCGCTTTCTGTCGAGTCGGGTGAATTCGTTGCTATTATCGGTCCGTCAGGTTCGGGCAAGTCAACGCTTTTGCACATTCTCGGCGGCGTTGATGTGCCGACCTCCGGCTCGGTTGTTATCAACGGCGTTGATATTTCAAATCTTGACGAAACGGCACTCGCAATTTTTCGCCGCAGACAAATCGGCTTGATTTATCAGTTTTACAATCTTATCCCGATTTTAACCGTTAAAGAAAATCTTACTCTTCCGCTTTTGCTTGACGGCAGAAAGCCCGATGAAAGAGTCGTTGACGATTTGCTCAAAACGCTCGGTCTTACTGAAAGGGTAAACCACTTGCCAAACCAGCTTTCGGGCGGTCAACAGCAAAGGGTTTCAATCGGCAGAGCGCTTATTAACAATCCGGCACTTATGCTTGCCGACGAGCCTACAGGCAACCTCGACAGCGAAAACAGCCGCGAAATTGTTTCCCTTTTGCGCAAATTTAATAAGGAAAACAATCAAACTGTTATTATTATCACTCACGATGAGCGAATTGCAATGTCCGCCGACAGAGTGATTTCCATTGAGGACGGTAAAATCACGCGAGACGAGGTGAGAAAAGGGTGAATATAGTTAATAAACTAACCCTGCGCCATCTTAAAGAAAACAAGGGCAGAACGGTTGTAACAACGATGGGTATCATTGTGTCTGTTGCGATGATTACAGCCGTGCTTGTTGCAATGACATCGTTTTTCTCGCTCTTCGGCGATATTACGGCATATACAGACGGCAACTATATTTTTCGCATATCGGATGCCACGCAGCAGGAAATTGAGTCTGTAAAAAACGACAGCCGCGTGTCTGACATCGGTTTTGGTGCAGACGGCAGCGGCTACCGAATTAAGGAGCGAAAAAGCAATGCAAAAGGCATAGGCACTGTTTATCTTTGCGACGATGAGGAATATAAAATGCTTGTCACCGCAAAATATGACGGCACGCTCCCGCAAAACGAAAACGAAATTGCCGTTGAAGAAGAGCTGATTACAAAAAACAATCTTTCGTGGAAAATCGGCGACACCGTAACGCTTGAGGTCGGTCAAAGAATTTCGACCAAAACAGACAGCGACGGCAATTCAATATCATACGAGCCGACAGGCAAGTACGAAACCGGCGAAAAATTTGAGGGTGCAACCGAAAAGCAGTTTAAAATCACTGCGATTTTGCACAACAATATTCCGACCTCACAATACGGCATTGTTTCGAAGCTGACGGATACAAAAAATGCAAAAGCGCTCCTAATGCACGCCAATCTTAAAACGCTCGACACAAAATCATTTGCCACGGCAAAGGATATTTGCGAAAAAGCGTGCGGCGATGACGAAAACTACGCCATCAACAGTGAATTGCTCAATTCGTATCTTTCGTTCGGAAAAAACAGCACCGCAAAAAACCTTTTGCCGCTCGTTGCAATAGTCCTCGTTATCATTTTGATTGCATCGGTTGTGCTTATTTACAACGCGTTTGCAATGTCGCTGTCTGAAAAGGTAAGGTATCTCGGTATGCTTGCCTCGGTCGGTGCAACCAAAAAGCAAAAAAGACTTTCTGTATATTTTGAGGGCTTGATTTTGGGCGCAATCGGCATTCCGGTTGGAATACTTTGCGGAATTGTCGGTATCGGAATCACGCTTAAGGCACTCGGTCAAAAAATTATTTCAACCGGTATGATTGCCGGTATCAGCGAGGGCGTTTCAATGCATGTAACGGTCAGACCGCTTATAATTGCGCTTATTGTTTTAATCAGTGCAATCACTATATTTGTTTCGCTTTTGATACCGTCCAAAAAGGCGTCTGCAATCACTCCGATTGATGCACTTCGCCAAACGGGTGAGATTAAGATTAAGTCGAAAAGACTCAAATCGCCTAAGATTGTCAGAAAAATTTTCGGCTACGAGGGTGAAATCGCACACAAAAATTTGAAGCGAAACGGCAGAAAATCGCGCATTATAACAGTGTCAATCGCGCTGTCGGTTATCCTGTTTTTAAGCTGTAACTATTTTTGCGATATGTTCACGCGCTCAATGGATATTGAGTCGTCTATTCCTTATCAGGTCATAATGCAATACAAGCACGAGGACAAGGAAATCGCTGAAAATATGATTGAGTCCGTAAACGATGTTAACGATTATTACAGCGTTTTGAATTATATGGATTATATTGTGCCGAGCAACGATTCGTTTAAGGATTTTGCATCTGCCGACAATGTAACCTCATCGTATCGCAAACTTTATGACAAGGGCATCAAGGTGTTTGTCAATATCATTGACGACGATATGTTCAACTCGCTGTGCAAGGCAAACGGCATTGATTCGTCGCAATACTACACGGGCGGCTGTAAAGGTATTTTGATGAATAATTACAGCCATTCGTCAAGCGGCGGCAAGATATTTACAAACGATATTATCGGAAAGTCGTTTTATCGCGAACTTTATGATGACGATGGCAATGCTGACGAAAAGGTCAAAATCACCGTTTGCGATACAATTGATTTCAATTCAAAAAACATCGCGTGCAATCTTAACCCCGCAAGTTCTGTTTCGGTCTTTATTCCCGATTCAAACTATTTTTCAAGCATCGGCAAAAACTACGCCGACAATGCAATTTGCACAATCGGCATTGTTACGGATAATCACGAAAAGGTTGCCGAGCAGCTCAACGAGCTTTCGGAATCGCCAGAAAAGAAAATGTCACTTTGCACAATTAACGATTTGCTCGATTCGCTCGAGGTTATGAACACCGTCGTTTTGATTATTCAGGTGTTTGTTTACGGCTTTATTGCGCTGATTACGCTTATCACATTGTTTAATATAATCAACACCATTTCAACCGGCGTTCAGTCACGGCGAAAGGAGTTTGCAATGCTCAAATCCGTCGGCACAACGCCAAAGGGCTTTAACAAAATCGTTATGCTTGAAAGTGCTTTTTACGGCATCAAGGCGCTTGTGTTTGCCTTGCCGATAAGCGTTGTGATAAGCCTTATTATGAATAAGGCGCTCGGCTCGGACGATTTGCCGTTTACAATGAATTGGCAACTCTATTTTATAGTTATTCTTGCTGTTTTCGTTATTATCGGCGCAACGATGCTTTATTCCGTAAAATCACTGCGCAAGGATAATATTATCGAAACGCTTAAGGAAGATATTAATTAACGGAGACGGTCTATTAATAATGAATCATCGTCGATATGCACAATAATACAAGTTTAATTTAACACTTCTTAAAAATCCCGACAGAGCACGGTTCTGTCGGGATTGCTTTTTCAGTCTATCGCTGATTATTTCGGCGAGCTTAAACTCGTCCTCGACAATAAGTATTCTCATAATATCACCGATTTTAAGTATATTCCATATTTATTAAACGAACATTAAATTATGCCTATAAACAAGCTTAAACAACAGTTGCTTTCAAAAAGAAAACACCCACGCCGCTTTTTAAACGACTTGGGTGTGTCAAATATCATACGATTATTGTGCGTTTACGCTCTCAAGGAATTTTACAAATTGAGCCTTGCCCTTTTCGGTGCGCTCAAACACGCCGCACTGCTCAAGAATTTCGGTGAAAACAAGGCCGATTTCTTCCTTCAAAATATCGTGGCAGTTTTCGGCAGTGACATCATATTTTTTCATAATCATATCTGCCCATTCCTTGTGCTTGGCAATATCGTCGATTGCGGCAATGTCCTTGCCGTTAATCATGGCGTCTGCCAAATCCGCCATTTCTTTTTTGAGCCTTGACGGCAAAACGGCAAGACCCATTACCTCGATAAGGCCGATATTTTCCTTTTTAATATGGTGATGCTCAGGATGCGGATGATAATATCCCATCGGGAAATCGGGCGTTGTAATGTTGTTTCTCAAAACAAGGTCAATTTCAAATTTGCCGTTTCTCATTCTTGTGATCGGGGTGATTGCGTTGTGCGGCACGCCGTCTGTTTCGGCAAGAATAAATGCCTCTTCGTCGGTGTATGCCTCCCACGCCTTTAATACATCGCCCGCAAGGTCTGCAAGTCTGTCCTTGTCCTCACACGCAAGGCGCAAAACGCTCATCGGCCATTTTACTATGCCTGCGTCAATATCCTCATATCCTTTGAAAACAAACGGTGTTTCAATCGGCGCTTTTGCCATTGCGAATTCATAGTTGCCGCCTTGGAAATGTTCGTGCGTCAATATCGAGCCGCCGACAATCGGAAGCCCTGCGTTTGAGCCGATGAAATAATGCGGAAACAGCTCCAAGAATGACAAAAGTTTTCTTAAAGCCGACTTGTCTATTTTCATCGGAATGTGCTCTGCGTTGAATACTATGCAATGTTCGTTGTAGTAAACATACGGCGAATACTGTAAATAAAAATCGTGTCCGTCAAGATTAATCGGAATGATTCTGTGGTTTTGTCTTGCAGGGTGATTGACTCTGCCTGCGTAGCCCTCATTTTCCTTGCAAAGCTGGCATTTAGGATATGAACTTTGCTTCATGTTCAAAGCGGCAGCGATTGCTTTCGGGTCTTTTTCCGGCTTTGAAAGGTTGATTGTTATGTCAATGTCGCCGTATTCTGTTTTTGTTATCCATTTAAGGTCGTTTTTGACTCTGTATTCTCTGATATAATTTGATTTTCTTGCAAGGTGATAATAATAATCCGTTGCTGCTTTCGGCGACTCTTTGTATTTTTCGCTGAAAGTCTTGATAACCTGTGACGGTTTCGGAGTGAGCAATCCCATGATTTTTGTGTCGAACAAATCACGGTAAACTACGCTGTCCTCGCAAAGATTATTTTTTGTTGCGTATTCAAGAACGGCGTTCAAAAGCTCCTCAAGCTCTGTGGTTTGTGCCGGCTCGTCCTCAAAAGAATCAATTTTAAGTGCCTCGCAAAGCTGATTGATTGAATAAATGCGGTCAGCCTCGTCAATCAATGCGTTGTCAATTGCGTATTGCACCAAGCCGTTTATCGCTGCAAAAATTGTCATAGTTTATCACTCCTTAAAATTCTTTTTCTATTATAAGTGTTTATGGCTGTGTTTTCAATTGAAATTTTCACTATTATATTATAAATTTTCACTTTTTTATGTAAATTTGATTGTTTTTTCTTTACCGTGGGCAAAAAAAGTGATATATTTAGATTAGAAAAAAGATTTGTTTAGGCGGTTTTTATGGAAATTTGTGTGTTCGGCGCGTCAAGCATGACGATAGATGAAAAATATACCGATGCCGTTGAGGAGATGGGCGAGTTTTTGGCGAAAAGAGGTCATAATCTCGTTTTCGGCTCCGGCTCAACAGGCTCGATGGGTGCGGCAGCAAGAGGATTTAAAAAAGGTGGCGGAAAAACGCACGGCGTCATACCCGAGTTTTTCAAGGGCAGTCTTGACGAATATGTCGATTATAATTGCGACAAAATGACATATACCGAAACGATGCGCGAGCGCAAGGCGATTATGGAGGACTGTTCCGATGCATTTATAATTACACCCGGCGGCGCAGGCACATTTGAGGAGTTTTTCGAGGTGCTTACGCTAAAACAGCTCGGCAGGCACAGAAAACCGATTGCGATTTATAATATCGACGGATATTACAACGCCCTCAATGCGGCTATGGAGCACGGCATCGCCGAAAAGTTTATTAAAGAGGACTGCCGCCATCTTTATTTTCTTGTGACGGATTTAAACGAGCTTGCCGAATATATCGAAAATGACGATATGCACGGTCTCACGCTTAAAGATTTAAAATGATTTTTGCTAATGTAAATATTGTTTTATTTGGCTAAAATACAAGACGCCTGCCATGTCGGACTGCGACAGAGCAACGGGCGCGATTTATAACATTGCAGTCGGAAGGGAATTGTGATTTTATGAAAAATTTTGTTATTACAATCGGCAGAGAATTTGCCAGCGGCGGCAAGGAGGTCGGCAAAAGAGTTGCCAAGGAGCTTGGCGTTGATTTTTATGACGCATCGCTTTTGCGCGAAAAGGCAAAGGAACTCGGAATTGAGGAGGGCATATTTGACCTTTTTGACGAAAAACCCACAAAAAGTTTTTTGTTCTCCGTTGTGATGGACCCTTATGCTATCGACAGTGCAGTTAACGAGGGCAAGGTTATTGAGGCTCAGCGTAAGGTTATCGACAATGCGGCAAAACAAGGTTCTTGCGTCATTGTCGGCAGACGGGCAGACAAAATTCTTGCCGACAATGAAAATGTTGTCAGCGTTTTTATCGGCGCCGATATTGAGGACCGAATGAAGCGTTATCTTGAAAATGACGGCACAAGCCCGAAAACCGCTCGCCGTATTATCGAACGCAAAGACAGAGAGCGTGCCGCATACTACAACTATTTTAACGATGGCAGTTGGGGCAAGGCAGACAACTATACAATGTGTTTTTCTACCTCAAAAATGGATAAGGATACAATTGTAAAAATAATTGTTGATTATGTAAAAAATAATTTCGGCGATTGATTTGATATTTCGGCGGAGCATCGGTTATACTCATTGATGCTCCGCTTTTTTATTTTGCTTGATTTTTTTATTATTTTATGTATAATGGTATTTGTAATAATTTTGTAATATTTAAAGCGTTTTTGTAATATTTAAAAGGACTTTATATGAAAAAATTCAGAAAAACAATATCGTTTATACTTGCGCTTATGATAGCGCTTGCTCCCGTCGGCATAACCGCGCAGGCTGTGTCCGTCGATACGATGAAATCAAAAGTTTTGTCTGTTGCCGAAAACGAGGTTGGCTATGAGGGCACATCCACATACTCAAAATACGGCGAATGGTACGGTTATCAAGGCTCGTGGTGCACAACATTTGTGCTTTGGTGCTTTAACAAGGCAGGCAACAGTCTCGGCGTTAAAATGTACGGCAAAATCGTGCCGAACGGCGGCAATTGCAGCTCTATGATAAGCTGGTATAATAACCGCGGCAGATACCACAAAAAATCAAGCGGCTATTCTCCGCAAAAGGGCGACCTTGTGTTTTTTGACTGGAGCGGAAGAGGCTCGGCACAGCATGTCGGCATTGTTACGGGCGTTTCCGGCAGTACCGTTTATACCGTAGAGGGCAACTGCTCCGGCAAGGTTAAGGACAGAAAATATACTGCAAGCGGTAAAAAACCGTATAACAATATCAGCGCAATTTTAGGCTACGCCACGCCGAATTGGGGCTCGGTATCCTCCGGCTCGTCCGCAACAACAAGACGCACAACAAAAAGACATACCACAAAAAAGCAAACAACAAAAAGACAGACTGCAAAAAAGCAAACAACAAAAAAGGCTCAGTCAACGAAAAAACAGCAGTCGGCTCAAAATACAACAAAAAAATCGACTGCCGCTCAAACATCAAACAAAACAACACAGGCAACAGCTCAAACCGCAACTGCCGCACCGCAGGGTAAGCAGGCAACGGATATGCTCCTTTATGCCGCAGCAACAGATTTGCAAATCGGCGACAGCGTAAAACTTGACTACACTTTAAAACCGTCAGGCGTTAATGCCGTTGTTGAGTATTTCTGTGATGAGGAGGATATCATTGACCTTTCTGCCGACGGAACCGTTAAAGGTGTCGGCGAGGGCACTGCGACCGTTGTCGTTTGCGCGAATGACGAAATTTACAGACAGTGCGATTTCAATGTCACACAGGTTTCGCGCGATGTTACGCAGAAATCAAAGGACAATATGAGTATTGTCGAAACAAACTATGCACATTCTCCGAAAACGACGCAGGACGATAAAAGCATTCAAAGCAAACTCCGCGAGCTTGGCGTCAATTTCAATCAGCTTAACGCTCATAAAGATGACTACATATATCCGCTTGCAATAATCGGAGTCACAGCCGTTATTTCTCTTTGCATTGTCGGCGTTAAAAAAATCGCAAAAAAGAGAAAAAGAAAAAGCGAAGACGAAAACGGCGAAAAGGATGAATAATCGGTTGAAAAAACGATAAAATGTCGTATTGAATATCCATCGATTATATACTATAATAAGTGATAAATAATCTTGAATATCTCGGCAGATATATTTGAAACGGAGAAATTCGTTATGTCTATTACAGAAAAAGATAAAGATATGACCGCAGATTACAAGGACACCGAGGTTACGGCGTTTCTCAAAAAAATCATTGTTTGTATTTTGGATTTTGCACTGTTTTCCGTTGCAAATCTTGCAATGTGCTATTTAACCCAAAACGGTCACATTACACTCAGTTCATACGGAAAAATTGCATTTAATTATCCGCATTTTATAATGGTCGGCGTTATGGCCGTTATTGTCAATTGGTCGCTCGGACTTTACAGAAGTGTATGGAAGTTCGTCGGAAACGATGAAATAGTCAGGGGCACATTCGCCGCCGCAGTTGAAACGGTGCTGTTGTTTTTGATTGACAGACTGCTGTTTCCGAACATTTTCGGCGTTCCCGGCAGGCTTGCGTGGTTTGCGTATTTGCTCGGTTTCTTCCTTATTGATATTGCCATACTTGCACCGCGTATTTGCTTCAGAATAATCAAAAAAGCGTTTATCCCGATTAGAAAAAGCCGTGACGGCAGAAAAAGAGTAATGATTGTCGGCGCAGGATTTATGGGCAATTTCATTATTGATGCGTTTGTTAACAATCAATACAGAAACGGCTATCCCATAGTTGCTGTCGACGATAATCCCGTCAAAAAGGGCAAAAAAATCAACGGCGTAAAGGTTGCCGGTACATGTGCCGATATTCCTTTGCTCACTTCAAAATACAAGATTGACGAAATTGTTATTTGTATTCCGTCAGCCTCAAAGGCGCGGCAAAAGGAAATTATTGATATTTCCATGAAAACATCGGCTTCCGTTAAAATCAGCCCGTCGGTTGAGGAATTTCTCGAGCCGGGCGGACCGCGAAAAGCGCGTAAAATCGAAATTTCAGACCTGCTTTCAAGACCGGAGGTCAAACTCGACAAAAAGGTTTGCCGCTATCTCGTCGGTAAAACGATTTTGGTAACAGGCGGAGGCGGCTCAATCGGCTCCGAAATCTGTATGCAGGTTGCAAGATACAATCCGAAAACAATTGTTGTTTTTGATATTTACGAAAATTGTGCGTTTGAGCTTGAAAACGACCTTATCGATAAGTATGACGACCAAATTGATGTTCAGGTGCGCATCGGCTCTGTCAGGGATGTTGACAGACTTCGCGAAATTTTCAGCGAATTTAAGCCCGATGTTGTTTTCCACGCGGCGGCACACAAGCATGTTCCGCTTATGGAGGATTCTCCGTGTGAGGCTGTTAAAAACAATGTTTTCGGTACATACAATGTTGCCAAAATGGCGGATGAATTCAAGGTGCCAAAAATGGTTATCCTTTCAACCGACAAGGCAGTTAACCCCACAAATGTTATGGGTTGCACAAAGCGCATAACCGAAATAATCGTCCAGTATATGAATAAAATCAGCGACAATACACAGTATGCCGCAGTGCGTTTCGGCAATGTTCTCGGCTCTCACGGCTCCGTTATTCCGATATTTAAAAAACAGATTGAGAATGGCGGTCCGGTTAAAGTTACTCACCCTGACATAACGCGGTATTTTATGACAATTCCGGAGGCGGCACAACTTGTTTGTCAGGCGGGCGGTATTGCCACCGGCGGCGAGGTGTTCGTGCTTGATATGGGCGAGCCGGTCAAAATTATGGATTTGGCAGAAAATCTTATCAAACTTTCGGGCTATACCGTTGACGAAATCGGAATTGAGATTGTAGGACTTCGCCCCGGCGAAAAGCTTTATGAGGAGCTCGCTATGGACAGCGAAATCGCAACACGCAAAAAGACTGCTAACGAAAAAATTTATGTTAACCAGCCCATTGATATTGACGAGCAAAACTTTGTCGATATGATGGACGCTTTAAAAAATATTAACGAGGATAATGTCAGAGATGTGCTGGCTCATTTTGTGCCTACATATCATCCGGCTGAAATTTAATTATGCTTAAGGACAAAAATTATTCACTGACATATCCGAAAATCGCCGCTCTCGGCTTTGCAGGGATTGTGATTATAGGTTCGGTACTTTTGATGCTCCCGATAAGCTCAAAAACAGGCAATGTTCACTATATTGACGCTTTGTTTACAGCTACATCGGCAACATGCATCACGGGTTTGGTTACTTTCGACACCTTCACAAATTGGACGGTTTTCGGTCAAATCGTGATTATCGTGCTAATTCAAATCGGCGGACTCGGATTTATAACGCTTTTGTCGCTCGCCGTGCGAATGACAAAACAAAAAATGAGTCTTAAACAAAAAATGCTTTTGAAAGAGAGCGTCGGTTCGCTCAATCTCGGCGATGTTAAACGGCTTTTTTCATCGGTGATTATTTTCACTTTTTCGTGTGAACTTGCCGGTGCGGCGTTGCTTTCAACTCGCTTTATTCCGCTTGCCGGATTAAGGCGCGGAGTGTATATGTCGCTTTTCACAAGCATTTCGGCTTTTTGCAATGCCGGTTTTGATTTGATGGGTATGTTTTCGCCGTCGTCATCGCTCACAACTGTCAACGGCGACCCGGTTATTCTTATTACAATATCACTTTTGATTGTATTCGGTGGACTCGGCTTTATCGTTTGGCAGGATATGAAAAGTGTTAAATTCAAATATAAAAAATTCAGCCCATATACAAAGTTGATATTGATAACAACTGCAATTTTGCTTATCGGCGGCAGCGTGCTTTTTTTGTTTTTTGAATACAACAACACCTTTGCCGATATGTCGCTCGGAAAAAAGCTGCTAAACGCTTGGTTTTGCAGTGTCACTCCGAGAACGGCGGGCTTTAACAGCGTTGATATTGCCGCAATGACTCCGCAGTCAAAAATGATTACAATAATCTTGATGTTTATCGGCGGCTCAAGCGGCTCAACCGCAGGCGGTGTAAAAACAGGCACGATTGCGGTGCTGTTTTTGTGCGTGCTTTCCGATTTGAAAAACAAGGACGAAATTGAACTTTTCGACCACCGTGTAACGCTCGGCACGGTTAAAAAGGCGATTTCGATTGTTTGCACAAACCTTGCGCTTTTGTTTGCAGGTGTTATAATAATTACATTAAATCAGCCGGTTTTTGATTTGATAAATGTTGTTTATGAATGTGCTTCGGCGCTCGGAACCGTCGGCATCACAACCGGCATCACGCCGCAACTCAGCACACTTTCAAAAATAATTATTATTTCGCTTATGTATATAGGCAGGCTGACCAGTCTTATTTTTGCACTGTCATTTGTTAAAAACAGGGCAAAGACAACAACACAAAAGCCGCGTTGCAATATTATGGTGGGTTAGGAGAAAAATATGAAGACAGTTTTAATTATCGGCGCCGGCAGATTCGGCAGACATTTGGCAACCGATTTATGCAATATGGGCAATGAGGTTATGCTTGTTGACCGCAACGAAAATTTGATAGAGGAATATTCTCATCTTGTCACAACCGCCGAAATCGGCGACTACACGCTTAAAAGCAATCTCGAGGCACTCGGCGTTGAGGATTATGATTATATTTTTGTCTGCATCGGCGAGTTTCAGGACAGCCTTGTTATTGTCGATAATCTTAAGGAACTCGGTGCGCAATATATAATTGGTAAGGCATCGTCTGAGGTGCATGAAAAGTTTTTGCTTAAAAACGGTGCCGACAAGGTTATTTATCCCGAAAGAGAAACGGCGTATAACACCGCCGTAAAATATTCAAACAGACGAATTTTCGATTTTGTCAAGCTTGGCGGCGACACCGGAATTTATGAAATCGAGACCCCGGACGCATGGTGCTCAAAGAGCCTTTTACAGCTTGATGTACGCAAAACTCACAATGTCACCGTTATTGCGAGCAAGGACTCTCAAAACCGCGTAAAAGCTATAAATTCAGCCGATTATATCTTTTCAAAAAACGAGCATATTCTCGTTATGGGTGATGCAAAGGATATAAGAAAAATTACAAAAGACAAGTAAAAATTATCGGTCAAAGGCAGTGCTTCCTTTGACCGTTTTTTTGTGTTAAAAAAATTTTACAAAAAAAGTTGAAAATAGTTATTGACATATGTCAGTAACCGAGTATAATGGGTATGGTTGAGTTTTAGATACCTGTCCAATATACTATAAAGAAAGCAACTTGCTTAATCGGCATTTTATATTGGCGAAATTTTCGGAGTGGTAATATGGCAAGGCCAAGAAAAATGCGATGCATTTGTGCTTATCCCAAAAGCATGGAGTTTCGCCCGTTCGGTGAATATGCCGAAACGGTTGATCTCAATTTTGACGAGTACGAGGCATTCAGATTAATTGCAAATATGAAGTTCAGCCAGGAGGAGTGCGCAAAGCAAATGGATGTTGCGCGTTCAACCGTTGCCGCAATATATGAAAGCGCACGCACAAAGATTGCCGACGCTATCGTAAACGGCAAGGCACTTGTTATCCACGGCGGAGATGTTGAGCTTTGTCCCAACAGCTCCACATGCTGCGGCAGATGCGGTCAGCGTGACTGTGATGCCTGCGGTCACTGCGAGCAGGTGCAAAAACTCCAAGGCAAATCGGCAAAATCAGCCTGATTTCAGGCTCTTATATATACTAATCATCTATCATTTATAAAGTAAAACAGGAGGAAAATCAAATGACAGAAGCATGGAAAGGTTTTAAACCGGGCGTTTGGTGCGATGGAATCAATGTATCAAATTTCATTAAGTTAAACTACACCCAATATGACGGTGACGCATCATTCCTCGAAGGACCTACCGAAAGAACAAACAAGGAAATGGCTCGCGTAAAGGAGCTTCTCATCGCTGAAAACGAAAAGGGCGGTGTTCTCGATGTTGACACAGACAGAGTACTTTCAATCCTTTCTCACGATGCAGGCTATGTAGTTGATAAGGACACAGACATTATCGTCGGCCTTCAGACAGATGAGCCTCTTAAGAGAGGTGTATCTCCGTTCGCAGGCTTCAGAAACACTGTTCAGGCTTGTAACGCATACGGCTATGAACTTTCTGACAAGGTTAAGGACGAATTCACATACAGAACTACACACAACACCGGCGTATTCAGAGCTTATACAGACACAATGAAGAAAGCTCGTCACGCAGGTATTCTTACAGGTCTTCCGGATGCTTATGCCCGCGGCAGAATCATCGGTGACTACAGAAGAATTGCTCTTTACGGTATGGATTACCTTATCGAGCAAAAGAAACTCGACAAGCAAAAGGTCGGCGAGAAGGAATATCTTGATGAAGAAACAATTCATCTTCTTGAGGACCTTTCAAAGCAACTCGATTTCATGAATCAGCTTAAGGGTCTTGCTCTTCGTTACGGTTATGATATTTCAAAGCCGGCTACAACAGCAAAAGAGGCTATTCAGTGGTTATACTTCGGCTACCTCGGCGCTATCAAGGAGCAAAACGGTGCTGCTAACTCAATCGGCAGAATTGCTGAATTTATGGATATTTATATCGAAAGAGATCTTGAAGCAGGCACTCTTACAGAGTCAGAGGCTCAAGAGCTTATCGACGATCTCGTAATCAAACTTCGTTTGGTTCGTCACCTCAGAACTCCTGAGTACAACGACCTCTTTGCAGGCGACCCGGTTTGGGTAACAATGGCTCTTGCAGGCGTTACTTGCGAAGGTAAGCACATGGTTTCAAAGACAAGCTTCCGTGTTCTTCAAACTCTTTACAACCTCGGTTCTTCAGCTGAGCCGAACATCACAGTTCTTTGGTCAGAGCATCTTCCTCAGGGCTTCAAAGATTTCTGTGCTAAAGTTTCTATTGATACAGACTCTATCCAATACGAAAACGACGATGTTATGAGAAGAATGTACGGCGACGACTATGCTATCGCTTGCTGCGTATCTGCAATGAAGATGGGCAAACAAATGCAGTTCTTCGGCGCTCGTTGCAACCTTGCAAAGGTTCTTCTTATGGCTCTCAACGGTGGTAAGGATGAAATCGAAGGCATCCAAATCGCTCCGGAAGGAAAGGTATTTGAAACAGAAGAACTTAAGTATGATGAGGTTTACGAAGCATACAAGAAGTACCTTTCATGGATGGCAAGACTTTATGTTAACACAATGAACATCATTCACTATATGCACGACAAATATGCATATGAAAGACTTATGATGTCACTTCACGATACAGATGTTGAAAGACTTATGGCATTCGGTGTATCAGGTTTCTCCGTTGCTATCGATTCACTTTCAGCAATCAAATATGCAAAGGTTACTCCTATTAAGGACGAGCGCGGCATCATCACAGAGTTCGATGTTAAGGGCGACTTCCCGAAATACGGCAATGATGATGACAGAGCAGACCTTATCGGTAAGGACCTTATCGAATACTTCTACAAAGAGCTTTGCAAGACTCCTGCATACCGCGGTGCTAGACACACTCTTTCAATCCTTACTATTACTTCAAATGTAATGTACGGCAGAAAGACCGGTTCAACACCTGACGGCAGAAAAGCAGGCGAGCCATTCGCACCTGGTGCAAACCCAATGCACGGCAGAGATTGCGAAGGTGCTCTTGCATCACTTAACTCTGTTGCAAAACTTAACTATGCTTGCTGTCAAGATGGTATTTCAAACACATTCTCAATCACTCCGGATGCTCTCGGCAAGGATGATGAGGACAGAGTTGAACACCTCACAACAATGCTTGACGGTTACTTTGAGCAAGACGCTCATCACCTCAATGTTAATGTTCTTAACAGAGAAAAGCTTATCGCTGCTATGAACGACCCGACACTTTATCCTTCACTTACAATTCGTGTTTCGGGCTACGCAGTAAACTTCAACAAGCTTACTCGTGACAAGCAGGAAGAGGTTATCGCTCGTACATTCCATAAGTCAATGTAATCGGGCAATTGCTGTAATTATTAATTTTGGATTTATAATAATGTAGCAAAGGGCACACACCAATCGGTGTGTGCCCTTAATTTTTTAAAAGACGGTTAAACAGAGAAATGTATTACTGAAAAAGGCTTGGACAACGAGTCCAAGCCTTTTGAGCATTTGTTTATTGAAAAACTATTTATTTCCGCTTAAACAATCATACCGGATTCTATCCAATTCAGGACAGAGGGGTATTCCTCTTTGTATTCGTCAAGTCTGTCGGTGTTTGAATCAACAAATGCCTGAAATTCGTCCACATCCTCAAAGGCGAATGTGAAATCTTGCTGAAAATCGTATGTTGCGGCAAAGAAATAGTTGAACAAATCGTCTGCCGAGAAAAGCTCAAGCAGCTTGTCCGCAACGATTTCGGTTGTGTAGTCAAGCGCATTTTTTATTGTAAGTCCGTCGTCCTCGTCATCGGCGTCAATTTCGGGATTTTCGTAGCAATAGTCTATTGCCGCCTCATCGCCGATGCCCAAGTTGGCAAGATTTGTGATTATTTCCTGAAAATCGGTTTCATTTGCTTCGTCATACATTCTGTAAACAAATTCGTTGATTAAATTCTTAATTGCAATAGCTTTGAATACGGCGTCAACCTCGTGACCCTCCTCGTCGGTTACGGCAAAGCCGTCCTCTTCAAAATTATCCCAAATCAATTCGTATAAATATGTGTATTTGTCCTTTTCTTCAAAAATTGCTTCGTGCAAATAGCTGCTTAAATCCATATTGACCTCCGTTAATGATGATTTACGGACTTATTGTATAACATATTATAAACATTTTCAATATTGCAATGCATATAATTTTAGTTTATAATTGGATTTAATCAGATTATTACGGAGATGACTCATATGCAATACGAAATTACAAGCAACGAGGCAAGCGCTGTTGTAGGCTTAAAGGGCGCAATGCTCAACTCGTTAAAGAAAAATGATACAGAATATTTGTGGCAGGGCGACGAGGAGCATTGGTCGGGTCAGGCACCGGTTTGCTTTCCGATAGTCGGTGTTTTGCGCGACTCAAAGGGAACAGCGTTTGGCAAGCCGTGCGAAATGAAACGCCATGGAATAGCGCGCATTTCTCCGTTTGAGCTTTTTGAAAAACACAAAAATTCCGTCACATTTATTCAAAACAGCAGTGACGAAACAAAAAAGCAATATCCGTTTGATTACGAACTGAAAATAAAATACACAATCAACGGCTCAACCGTTACAAACGAATACATAATAACAAACACAGGCTCGTCGCCGATGCCGTTTGTTATCGGCGGACATCCTGCGTTTAATTGTCCGCTTTGCGACGGCGAGGTGTTTGAGGATTACAAGGTCGTTTTTGACAGAGCGATGACAAAAAGCGCGCTTCGTCCCGATCATCACACCGGTCTTGTCGATGTTGAAAAGCGCTATCAAGTTCTTGAAAACAGCAACACGATTAATCTTGTTCACGACTTGTTTGAGGAAAAAGACGCATTGATCTTTGACAATATCGACTCAAAATGTGCTATTTTAATCGGTCCGAACGACAAGGGTGTCAAAATCGAGTATCAGGATATGACAAATCTGCTTGTTTGGTCAGCATGCGGAAATGCCGATTTCGTTGCGCTTGAGCCGTGGACGGGAATTTCCACCTGCTCTGACGAGGACGAAAAAATCGAAAACAAGCGCGGCATGACAATTCTGCAACCCGACGAAACAGCTTCATTTAAATTTAAAATCACAATGATTTAACTGTTGATTTATAGATTATTAATAATTGTTTGATATAATTCAAAACGGTGAAACAAATGAATTACGGAATGATAAGAGCGGCGGCGGCAAGTTTAAGGCTAAAGGTTGCCGACCCGACATACAATAAAGAAAAAATCAAAGAGGCGATTGACTGCGCCGAGCAAAAGGGCACAAGGCTTATAGTTTTGCCCGAGCTTTGCGTGACAGGCTATACATGCGCCGATTTGTTTTTTACAAAATCGCTTCAGAACAGCGCCGAAAATGCGCTTAAGGAAATAATCGAATACACATCGGGCAAAAATATTGTTGCGGCTGTCGGTATGCCGGTGCCGTTTTACAACAGCTTGTATAATTGCGCCGTTGTTATCGGCAACGGCAGGATTTACGGCATCGTGCCGAAAATTCATCTTGCAAATTATAACGAGTTTTACGAAAAGCGTTGGTTTGCCTCGGGCAGTGATTTCAAATCGTGCCAAAACATTGATTTTTGCGGATTTGAAACGACAATCGGTTCTCAAATTTTTGATTTGGGCGGCGGTGCTGTTTTGGGCTTGGAGCTTTGCGAGGATTTGTGGGTTCCGACCCCTCCGAGCGGAAGTCTTACCCTCAGCGGTGCAAATATTATTGCAAATCTTTCGGCAAGCGACGAATATGTTTCAAAGGCACAGTACAGACGCGACCTTGTTTCAAATCAGTCTGCACGCTGTATTTGTGCATATGTTTATTCGGGCGCAGGCGTTTGCGAAAGCACAACCGATTTGGTTTTCTCGGGCGCAACCCTGATTGCCGAAAACGGCTCGGTTATCGCGCAGGGCAAGCGATTTGCACGCGATAACGAAATTATCGTTTCCGATATAGATATTGAACGCCTCAATTCTCAACGCCGCGGTAATATGTCATTTGAAAATTCGCTCAATGAGTTAAAAATTACTCAAATACCGATTAATAACAACGAAAACGATTTGACTTATCGCTTTGTAGATGCCCATCCGTTCGTTCCGTCGGATGACGAAAAGCGCCGCGAAAGATGCGAGGAGATTTTTGCGATTCAGGCAGCAGGACTTGCCAAAAGACTTGAGCATGTCGGCTCAAAAGGTTGTGTTATCGGCATTTCGGGCGGTCTTGATTCAACGCTTGCACTTCTTGTTGCAGTTGAGGCGATGAAACTTATCGACAAGCCGTCAAGCGATATTCTCGGCATAACAATGCCGGGTTTCGGCACAACTGACAGAACATATAATAACGCAATAGATTTGATGAAATCGCTCGGCGTTACGATAAAGGAAATCAGCATAAAGGACGCCTGCGTTCAGCATATGAAAGATATTGAGCATGACGAGGCGGTCAAGGATATAACATACGAAAACACCCAAGCGAGAGAACGCACACAGATTTTGTTCGATATGGCAAACAAGCACAACTGCCTGCTTGTCGGAACGGGTGATTTGAGCGAACTTGCAATGGGTTGGTGCACATATAACGGAGACCATATGAGCATGTACGGAGTAAACGCCTCCGTGCCTAAAACACTTGTGCGCTATCTTGTTGATTATGTTGCAAAAATCAGCGACGAAAAAACAAAAGCAATTTTGCTTGATGTCCTCGACACACCTGTTTCACCCGAGCTTTTACCGCCTGACAGCGACGGCAAAATCGCACAAAAGACAGAGGACAATATCGGTCCTTACGAATTGCACGATTTCTTCCTTTACAATTTCGTTCGTTTCGGATTTGAAAAGGATAAGCTCCGTCGCCTTGCAATTAAAGCGTTTGACGGCGTTTATGACAGTGCAACGATTGAAAAATGGCTCGGTGTGTTTATGAAACGCTTTTTTATCAGCCAATTCAAGCGTTCCTGCATACCCGATTCGCCGAAAGTCGGCTCTGTTTCACTCAGCCCGCGCGGCGATTGGAGAATGCCGAGCGACGCATCGTTTAAAGATTTTATTTAATGCTTTCCGGCAATGAAATTCATTGCCTTGATATATCGCAGATAAGCAAAATTTTTTGCGCACCCCATAGGGCTACGATGGGCGTGCCGTTGTCAACCTTGTAGCCGGAAGGGTAATGTGATTATTATGAAAAATAAAAAGGCAATCCTTGCAGTTGTTCTTGTTGTTGCAATCGTTGCGGCGTTTGCGGCGTGTTCTAAATCAAGCAAAGATGATAAAGGCTCAACCTCGCAGATTACAGCCGCAGTTACCGATTCAAACGGCGAGGCTGTAACGGATGAAAACGGCGTTATTGTCACCGAAAAGGTCGGCGGCGAGGTGGTGACCGATAAAAGCGGCAAGCCTGTAACCGAGGTTGTTACGCAAAAGGGCGGTCAAACCGTTACCGATAAAGCAGGTAAAGCGGTTACGCAGGTTGTAACTGAAAAATCAACCGCACCATCAAAATCGGGCGACAAAACAAGCACAACCAAAAAGAGCAACAAGCCTGCGGCGCCGTCGGCTCCGTCAAGCCTTAAGGCAGGCAGTGTCACTCAAACAAGCCTTAAACTCACATGGTCGGGCAAAGCAAACGGCTATCAAATTCAGTCAAGCACCGACAGCGGCAGCCATTGGACAACGCTTGAAAAAGCATACAAATCAAAATCATACACCGCAAAGAAACTTTCAAGTTATACCGACTATATTTTCCGTGTTCGCGCATACAATCAAAATTCAAACGGAACTTCGTATTCAAAATGGACAGTTGTTTCAGTAAAAACAAAGGCCAATGAAAAATCAAAAAGATATATCACGGTTTCTGTAAAACTTCCGTCAAGCGGCGGCAGCGACACACTCAATATTTATGTCGACGGAAAACTTGTTAAGTCTCAAAAAGTCAACTTTGACGGCTCGACATACAAATACAAAACAACAAAAAAATATGAAGGCCTTGTTACAATAAAAGCCGAGTTTTCGTCAAAAGGTAAGGAAACGGCGGCTTCAACCGATAAGGATTCGTGCTATTTGAGCCTTGATGACAAGGGCATCGTTATCGTTGACGGCAGTGATGACTGATTTTGTCAAACTTTTACAAAAAAACAATATAAAATAGTATACATTCAACAAAAACAGGGTAATTCGCCCTGTTTTTTTGTTTGAAATAATGATAAAAAATGTCATATAACAGTGTTAGAACTTTCAAAACAGGAATAATTTTGGCTTTAAGTGATTGAAATTGAAAAATCAAAATGATATAATTTAGTGTGGTAAGTATGGAAAATGCAATTTTCCGCCACTGACTGCAAATTTTTTATGGAGGCTATTCCAATGGCAAGAAAAAAGAAAACGATGGACGGTAACAGTGCCGCTGCTCATGTCAGCTACGCATTTACGGAAGTTGCCGGTATCTATCCTATCACACCTTCTTCACCTATGGCAGAGGAAACAGATGCCATGGCTGCAAGAGGAGTTAAAAACCTTTTCGGTCAAACAGTTAAGGTTGCAGAGCTTGAATCCGAAGGCGGTGCAGCAGGTGCTGTTCACGGTTCTCTTTCTGCGGGCGCTTTAACAACAACATACACAGCATCGCAGGGTCTTTTGCTTATGATTCCCAATATGTATAAGATTGCCGGCGAGCTTATTCCGAGCGTTATTCATGTTTCGGCTCGTTGTGTTTCTACACATGCGCTTAACATTTTCGGCGACCATTCCGATGTTATGGCATGCCGTCAAACGGGCTATGCAATGCTTTGCTCGGCAAATGTTCAGGAGGTTATGGATCTCGGTGCCGTTGCTCACCTTGCAACACTTAAGAGCCGTGTTCCGTTCCTTCACTTCTTTGACGGTTTCCGCACCTCACACGAGGTTCAGAAGATTGAAATTTGGGATTATGAAGATTTGAGAGATATGCTTGATATGCAGGATGTCGCAGATTTCCGTGCAAGAGCACTCAATCCGGAGCATCCCGTTCTCCGCGGCTCGGCAGAAAACTCCGATATTTTCTTCCAGCACAGAGAGGCTTGTAACAAATACTATAACGATGCGGTTGCCGCAACTGTTATGTATATGGACAAGGTTAACGAAAAAATCGGCACAAATTATAAGCCGTTTAACTACTACGGTGCACCCGATGCCGACAGAATTATCATTGCTATGGGCTCTGTTTGCGATACAATCAAGGAAACAGTTGATTTTCTTAATGCCCGCGGCGAAAAAACAGGTATGGTTTGTGTTCACCTTTACAGACCGTTCTCTGCAGAGTATCTTATTTCTGCTATTCCCGAAACAGTTAAAACAATTTCCGTTATCGACAGAACAAAAGAGCCGGGCTCACTCGGCGAGCCGCTTTATCTCGATGTTGTTGCAGCTCTTAAAGGCTCAAAGTTCGACGGCGTTGAAATTTACGGCGGTCGCTACGGTTTAGGCTCAAAGGATACTCTTCCTGCTCACATTATTTCGGTATTTGCAAATATGAATGCCGCAGAGCCAAAGAAAACATTTACCCTTTCAATCGAGGATGATGTTACAAATCTTTCACTTCCTATCACCGAAACACCCGATACAACACCTAAGGGCACAACCTCATGCAAATTCTGGGGCCTCGGCTCGGATGGTACTGTAGGTGCAAATAAGGACTCTATCAAGATTATCGGCGACCATACCGATATGTACGCTCAAGGTTATTTCTTCTATGATTCAAAGAAATCCGGCGGTATCACGGTATCTCACCTTCGTTTCGGCTCATCACCGATTACATCAACATATCTTATCAACAAGGCAAATTTTGTTGCCTGCCACAATCCGTCATATGTTAACAAATATGATATGGTGCAGGACCTTCTTCCGGGCGGAACATTCCTTCTTAACTGTATTTGGAGCCCTGAGGAACTTGACGCAAATCTCCCTGCATCAATGAAGAGATATATTGCTCAAAACAACATCAACTTCTACACAATCAACGGTATCAAGATTGCTGAGGAGGTTGGTCTTCCGGGCCGTGCATCAACAATTCTTCAGTCTGCATTTTTCACCATCAGCGGTATTCTCCCTGTTGACGAAGCAATCGGATATATGAAAGAAAAGGTTGTCGCTAAATTCTCAAAGAAGGGCGAGGCTGTTGTTAACTCAAACTGCAACGGTATCGACCGCGGCTCTAAAGAAGTTGTTAAAATCGATGTTCCTGCATCTTGGGCTGATGCAAAGGATGAGGAAAACGATTATGAAGTTCCGACAAACAGACCTGAAATGAAGAAGTTTGTTAAAAACATTCTTCACCCTGTTGACAGACTTCACGGTGACGATCTTCCTGTTTCAGCATTCCTTGACAGCGCAGACGGCGTTTATCCGCAAGGTTCTGCCGCATTTGAAAAGAGAGGCATTGCCGTTGATGTTCCTGAATGGGATCCTACAAAGTGCGCACAGTGTAACCTTTGTTCAATGGTTTGTCCTCATGCAGTAATCAGACCTATTTGTATGAACGAGGAAGAGGCTGCCGCCGCTCCCGAGGGAACAAAGATGATTAAGAGCAAGAGAACAGATTATCAATATGCTCTTATCACATCTGTTCTTGACTGTACCGGTTGTGCATCATGTGCAAATGTTTGTCCTACAAAGTCACTCACAATGAAGCCGATTGCATCTCAGCTTGATGTTCAAAAGTCATTCGACGCACTTGTTGATACATCTGTTAAGCCCGAGGTAGCAAATCAAACAACAATCGGCGTTCAATACAAAAAGCCTTATCTTGAGTTCTCCGGTGCTTGCGCAGGTTGCGGCGAAACACCATATGCAAAACTTGCCACACAGCTTTACGGCGACAAGATGTATATTGCTAACGCAACAGGCTGTTCTTCAATTTGGGGCGGCTCTGCTCCGTCAACACCTTACACCGTAGATGAAAACGGTCACGGTCCTGCTTGGTCAAACTCATTGTTTGAGGATAACGCAGAGTTCGGCTACGGTATGTATCTTGCTCAAAAGCAAATCCGCGAAAGACTTGCCGCAGACGCAGTTACACTCTCCGAGGCAGGTGTTAAAGAGGCTGATGCTTGGCTTGCAACATATGATGATGCAGCAGTAAACGATAAGGACGCTGCCGCTCTTATCGACGCACTCAAATCAGCATCACTCAGCGGCGACGCAAAGGCTGCCGCAGAGGACTTCCTTAAGGATGCAGATTATGCGGCTAAAAAATATCAATTCATCTTCGGCGGCGACGGCTGGGCATACGACATCGGCTTCGGCGGTCTTGACCATGTAATCGCTCAAAACGAGGATGTTAATATCGTTGTATTTGATACAGAGGTTTACTCAAATACAGGCGGACAGGCATCAAAATCAACTCCTACCGGCGCAGTTGCAAAATTTGCCGCTTCAGGTAAAGTTGTTAAGAAAAAGGACCTTGCACAAATCGCAATGTCATACGGCTATGTATATGTTGCATCTGTTGCTATGGGTGCTAATGCAAATCAGTGTCTCAAAGCATTCCAGGAGGCTGCGGCTTATCATGGTCCGTCACTCATCATTTGCTATGCTCCTTGTATTAACCACGGTATCAAGATGCCGTTCAACCAAGCAGAGCAAAAGAAGGCTGTTGCAGCAGGCTATTGGAACTTGTTCAGATACAATCCTGCTCTCATTGCCGAGGGCAAGAATCCGTTCAGCCTTGATTCAAAGGCTCCGAGTGCAGATTATGTTGAGTTTATCGAGGGCGAAACAAGATATTCCGCTCTTAAGCGCTCATTCCCGGGCAAGGCAGAAAAGCTCTTCAGCATTGCAGCCGAAAACTCAATTGAAAAGTATAACAAGCTCACAAAACTTGTTGATTATTATGCACCCGATGCAAAATAATTGAATTAAACGAGCCGCAGACATTCACTGTCTGCGGCTTTCTTTCTGCCTTTTATCATTGCGTTCAGCATAATTATGCTGTCAGAAATCGCTAAGCTTGTATTCCGCCTTTTTTCAAAGAAAAATAAATAATATTAAAATATGGCAAGGTAACGAGATACGCGTTCTGCATAGCCTTGTTGCCTTGTCTTTTGTTTTATTTGAGGTGAAATGATGCGTTGCAAATAGTCGTCAGCATTGTTTTCGCTCGCTTTATCAACCTTTTAGACGGTTAATGTTATCAAATAAAAAAGCAAAGGTAAACACCTTTGCTTTTTTATTTGTCATTTTTTTATTTGTCATTTAATCCTAATAAATAATCGGATGATATATCAAAAAATTTGCAAAGCGACACAATATCATCAATACTCGGCTCATATTTGCCGCGCTCAATGTACGAAATTTTGCGTTGCGTCATATTGACCTGTGCGCCAAGCTCACTTTGTGTCAAATCTCTGTCCTCACGCAAATTCCGTATTCGTTCACCAAAATTCAAATTCATCCGTATCACCGATGTCATTCTATCATAGACGGAAAGTATCTATTGACAAATAGACGGAAAATGTCTATAATTGCAATATAATATGTATTTAGGAGAATTTGTATGAAAAGATTTACCAAAATTATGGTATTTGCAACAGCAATTGTGGCAATTGCGCTTTGCCTTTGCTCGTGTGCAAGGTCATCGGAGAATAAAGCAAATTATAATGAAGACAGCGACAATACAATTTCAGACTATTCCGATACACAAACCGAAACAACATCAATACCGTTAAACGAATACGGATTTAACAATATGGACGAGTGGGGCGATGCTCTTATACAAGTTACACAAAATGATAACGGCGGATTTGTAACATCCGACAACGGCGACAATTATGTTACTTATAATGAGGGAATGGGTACGCTAAGATTCTTTCCGAATAACCAAATGTATGTTTTTTCTGAATACCATCCGTCAACAGATAGCTTTGAGCCGTATTCCGAGGGTTCATTTAAATATGAAGTGCTTGATAATGATAATTGTTCTTATGGCGTTTCTGATTTTTATATTTCAGAAAGGATTGAAGAAAAAGGTGCGGTCATAATGAAGATAAATAATAAATATTATATCCCTATTTCATTGATTGACGAATCCAAAGATGTACTGATAGGACAAAGCGAATACGGATATGACGCGTATCATTTAAAGTTAAAAAGCAAATAAAAAATCTGCTTTAATACATTGTGCAATGCGTTTTTGAGAAAAATTTATAATCGCTTTTTTGCGCAAAAAAATCCCCCGATGTTAAACTTTGGCATCGGGGGATTTTGCTGTTATATATTGTTTTTTGCCTTTTGCTCTGCGGCGAGGGCTTTGAATTTTTTGTGTTTTGAAAGATAAATTATCGCGAGCGGAATGTCTGCAAGAAGCCATGCGGCTGGAGCGGCATAGCAAACGGCGTTGAAGCCGATAATCTTAGTGAAAACAAATGCTACTGCAAGTCTGCCGAAAAATTCACCTGCTCCTGCAATCATATTTGAATATGTAAAGCCGAGGCCCTGCAATGTGTTTCGCAAAACAAACAAAATCGCAACAAGGCTGTAGCACTCTGCCGTGGCGATGATATATTGCTTTGCCGCCGCCATAATTGCGGCGTTCGGCTCTGTCATAAACAGCGAAACCGTCGGCAAGCCGATTAAATACAGCGTAAGGCTCATTATAACCGACACAACTATATCTGCGATGAATATTTTTTTAACCGATTTTGTGATTCGCTCATAGTTTCGTGCGCCGTAGTTTTGACCGACGAATGTCTGCGTTGCAACGCCGAGTCCCGACATGGGTATGTTGGTCAAATTTTCAACTCTGCCTGCGGCGGTGAAGCCTGCAATTACATTTGCGCCGAATGAATTGACTGCGCTTTGCAGACACATTGAACCGATTGATGTGATTGTAAATTGGAGTGAAACAGGGATACCGAGCTTGATTTGCTCCCAAGCCGTCGCCATATTCGGCTTTAGGTCGCTTTTTTTGATTTCAACATCCTTGTTGTATTTGATAACATAAATGCCGGTTAAAAGCGCGGCTACGGCGTTGGCAATAAGCGTTGCCCACGCGGCGCCCTCAACGCCCCATTTGAAGTTTTTGACAAATAATAAATCAAGAACAAAATTGACTATAACGCTGACTATAAAGAAATACAGCGGTTTTTTACTTTCACCGACAGCTCTTGAAATTGCTGTGAAATTGTTTGACAGCATTTGAAACGGAACGCCGAAATAAAGGATGTTCATATACGCCGCCGAAAGGTCGATGATTTCGCTCGGTGTGCCTATTGCCTTTAAGAGCGGTCTTGTCAAAAGATGCGCAACGATAATAATTGCAACGCCGACAATTGCTGAAATTGTGATGCTGTTTCCGGCATAGTGCGACAACTTGCGTTTGTCGCCTGCGCCAAATGCGTGCGCAACAGGGATTGTAAATCCGCTTGTCAAGCCGAATGCCGCACCGATTAAAAATGAGCCGATAGGACCGACATTGCCGACTGCGGCAAGCGCATCGGTGCTGACATATCTGCCGACTATAATATTATCGACAAGCGAATAATTATACTGTAAAAGTGACGAAAGCATTATCGGCAACGAAAAAAACACAATGGTTTTTATCGGACTGCCGGTGAGCATATTATTTTTTCTCATTTTTCTACCTTGATAAATCGAAATAATCTGTTTGACTCAGTTATCGACCGGTTATTTTTTCTGTATATTCACCAAATTTGAATTTGCGTTGACAAACTTAATGCTATTATATACTTAAATCACAGAAAATCAAGGAAATTTTAGCAATAAATAGGAAAAAATACATATTGATTTATTATTAACAATCATATATAATAAAAATGTATGCATAGGGCAATTTCTAAATCAGCCCTAAATTCATAAAAATCTATCAAAGAGAGGTTATAACAATGGATGCATTAAATAAAAAGACTGTTGAAGACATTGATGTTAAGGGCAAAAGAGTTCTTGCTCGTTGCGATTTCAATGTTCCGCTTAAAGACGGCGAAATCACAAATGACAAGAGAATCGTTGCAGCTCTTCCGACAATCAAATATTTGAAGGACCACGGTGCAAAGGTTATCCTTTGCTCACACCTCGGCAGACCTAAGGGAGAATACAAACCCGAGTTTTCACTTGCTCCGGTTGCGGCTAAGCTTTCCGAGTATCTCGGTCAAGAGGTTAAGCTTGCAGAGGACCCTGAAGTTGTAGGTGCAAACGCAAAGGCCATGGCGGCAGAACTCAAGGACGGCGATGTTATGCTCCTTGAAAATGTTCGCTACAGAAAAGAAGAAACAAAGAACGAGGAAGTTTTTTCAAAGGAACTTGCTTCTCTCGCAGATATTTTTGTTAACGACGCATTTGGTACTGCACACAGAGCACACTGCTCAACAACAGGTGTTGCCGCATATCTTCCGGCTGTTTGCGGTTTTCTTATCCAAAAGGAAATCAAGTTCATGGGCGGCGCTCTTGCTGATCCTAAAAGACCGCTTGTTGCTATTTTAGGCGGTGCAAAAGTTTCCGATAAAATCGGTGTAATTTCAAACCTTCTCGATAAGTGCGACACAATCATTATCGGCGGCGGTATGGCTTACACATTTATGAGATATCTCGGCCATTCAATCGGCACTTCTCTTCTTGAAGAGGATTGGATTGAAAAAGCAGGTCAAATGATGGCTGATGCAAAGGAAAAGGGCGTTAAATTCCTTATCCCTGTTGATAACAAGGTAGGCAAGGAGTATGACGAAAACACCGAGTCAAAAATAGTTAATTCAGACGAAATTCCTGATGGCTGGATGGGTCTTGACATCGGTCCGGAATCACAAAAGCTCTTTACAGACGCTATCAAGGGCGCAGGCACAGTAATTTGGAACGGTCCTATGGGCGTTTCCGAGTGGAAGAATTTTGAAGACGGCACAGTTGCAGTTGCAAAGGCAGTTGCAGACTCGGGCGCAATCTCAATCATCGGCGGCGGCGATTCTGTTGCGGCTGTTACAAAGCTTGGCTTTGCAGATAAGATGAGCCACATCTCAACCGGCGGCGGCGCATCTCTCGAATTCCTTGAGGGCAAAGAACTTCCGGGTATCGCAGCTCTTCAGGATAAAGACTGATTTTGTTAAATATTCTTTTTAAAAGAGGTAAATATAATGAATAAGCAATTAAGAAAAGCAGTTATTGCAGGTAACTGGAAAATGAATAAAACTCCTGCACAAACAACAGAGCTTATTAATGCAATGAAGCCGCTTGTAGCAGATGCCGATTGCGGCGTTGTACTTTGCGTTCCTTTTGTTGATATTCCGGCAGCAGTTGAAGCCGCTAAAGGCTCAAACATTAAAATCGGTGCCGAAAATGTTCACTTTAAGGACAGTGGTGCTTTTACAGGCGAGGTTGCGGCAGATATGCTCCTTGAGCTTGGCGTTGAATATGTAGTTATCGGCCACAGCGAAAGAAGAACATATTTCGGCGAGACAGACCAAACTGTTAACCTTCGCACACTCAAAGCTCTTGAAAAGGGTCTTAAGCCAATCATTTGCGTTGGCGAAACTCTTGAGCAAAGAGAACTCGGTTATACAGAAACTTTGTTAAAGTATCAAACAAAAATGGCTCTTACAAATGTAACTGCCGACCAACTTAAGGATGTTATTATCGCTTATGAGCCTGTTTGGGCTATCGGTACAGGCGTTACAGCTACTGCCGATCAGGCTGATGAGGGCAACGGCTTCGTTCGTTCGGCTATTGCCGAGGCTTACGGTGCAGATGCTGCTGAATCGGTAACAATTCAGTACGGTGGCTCAATGAATGCTAAAAATGCCGACGAGCTTGTTTCAAAGGTAAATGTTGACGGCGGTCTTATCGGCGGCGCATCACTCAAGGCAGAGGATTTTGCAGTTATCGTTAAAGCTGCTTCTAAATAATGCAATTATGGGTGGGAAATTTCCTGCCCATTTGTTTTGGAGGATAAAAATACAATGAAAAAGACTAATGTACTTTGTATTATGGATGGTTGCGGCCACAATCCGTCAGATTTCGGCAACGCTGTTTCAGCCGCTAAAAAGCCGAATCTTGACAAACTTATGGCTGACTATCCGTACACATATATCGGTGCGTCGGGACTTGATGTAGGCTTGCCCGACGGTCAGATGGGCAACTCCGAGGTAGGTCACACAAATATGGGTGCCGGCAGAGTAGTTTATCAGGAGCTTACAAGAATCACAAAATCAATTCAGGACGGCGACTTTTTCGAGAACGATGCTCTCAAGACGGCAGTTCAAAGCGCTATTGACAACAACGGTGCTCTTCACCTTATGGGTCTTATGAGCGACGGCGGCGTTCACTCGCACAACACTCACCTTTGGGCTTTGATTGAGCTTGCAAAGAAGATGGGACTTGAAAAGGTTTATATCCATTGCATTATGGACGGCAGAGATGTTCCGCCGACTTCGGGTAAGGATTATGTTGCCGAGGCAATTGAAAAGACAAAGAAAATCGGCGTGGGCAAGGTTGCAACTGTTGTAGGCCGTTACTACGCTATGGACAGAGATAACAACTGGGACAGAGTTAAAAAGGCATATGACGCACTTGTTTTCGGCGAGGGCATCCAAACAACCGACCCGGTTGCCGCTATTGAAAAATCATACGAAACAATCGACGGCGATGGCAAAAACCTCACCGACGAGTTCATTCTCCCGACTGTTTGCCTTGAGAACGAGGGCAGAATTTCAGACGGCGACAGCGTTGTTTGCTTCAACTTCCGCCCCGACAGAGCAAGAGAAATCACAAGAACATTTGTTGACGATGATTTCAAGGGCTTTGAGAGAACAAGACTCAATGTTCACTATGTTTGCATGACACAATATGATGCAACAATGCCTAATGTTGATGTTGCATTCAAGCCGCAGACGCTTAAAAACACATTCGGCGAATATCTTGCAAAGCTCGGTATGACACAGCTTCGTATCGCTGAAACAGAAAAATATGCCCATGTAACATTCTTCTTCAACGGCGGCGTTGAGGCTGTCAACGAGGGCGAGGACAGAATCCTTATTCCTTCACCGAAGGTTGCAACATATGATTTACAGCCGGAGATGAGCGCATATAAGGTTTCGGAAAAACTTAACGAGGCAGTAAGATCGGGCAAATACGATGTAGTAATCGTAAACTTTGCAAACTGCGATATGGTCGGACACACAGGTGTGTTTGATGCGGCTGTAAAGGCTGTTGAAACTGTTGACGAGTGTGTAGGCTCGCTTTATGACGCTGTTATGGACAACGGCGGCACACTTTTCGTAACCGCAGACCACGGCAACGCCGATCAAATGGAAGAGCCGGACGGTTCACCGTTCACCGCTCACACAACAAACAAAGTTCCGTTTATTTGTGTTAACTGCGGCGATAATGTTGAGCTTCGCGAGGGCGGCAAACTTTCAGACATTGTTCCTACAATGCTTAAGGTAATGAATATTCCGCAGCCCGAGGAAATGACAGGCACTTCAATTATCAAATAATTTTGGTCGATTTTTTAAGCTGCTCGGGTAACTGGGCAGTTTTTGCATAATTTTAATATAATATAAATACTATTATTAGAGGTGAACTATTATGTTTAAAGAAATTGCTTTTACCGATGTTAAGGAAAATGTTGTTGATTTGCTCAAAAATCAATGGGCGCTTGTTACGGCAGGTGATAAAAACGGCTTTAATCCTATGACTGTTTCTTGGGGTGCTGTCGGCGAACTTTGGGCGCAGGATATGGCTACAATTTATATCCGCCCTCAAAGATACACCGTTAAATATCTTGAAGAGCAGGATTATTTTACAATCAGCGTTTATCCGCCGGAGCTTAAAAAACAGATTCACGGCGTTTGCGGCTCAAAAAGCGGCAGAGATACCGACAAGGCAAAAGAAGCAGGCATCACACCTGTTTTTGACGAAAAAGCTCCTTATTTTAAGGAGGCAAAACTTGTTCTTGTTTGCCGCAAGGTTGCAAAGGGCGAGTTCAAACCCGAGCAGTTTATTGATAAATCAATCATTCCTGCTCAATATCCTCAAAACGATTTCCACTATATCTATTACGGTGCAATCGAAAAGGTATTGATTAACGAATAAAACAAAATAATTTTATTCTCCGTCAGGATAAAGCGTCTTGGCGGAGATTTTGATATAAAGGTATTGATTTTTAGACAGCTTTAGTGTATAATACTTTTACGAAAAGAGTGCTTTTGCGCCTTTTATGTAGCGTATGGGCCCTGTGCGACGGGATGCTACGAACCTTGTCAGGCGGGGAACCGAGCAGCAATAAGTGGATTATTCTGTGTGCCTCAGACAAGTCTGTATGCTACATAAAAGGCGCGAGGGCTTTTTTTATTGAATTGTCCTCGCGGTTTTATTTTTATGCCGCGCGATATAAATTTGTGCTTGGGCACAATCTGTCATCGCTCTATCGGCTATAGTAGGGCGTGTGGATTACACATTTGTAGCCGGAAGGGCTGTGGAAGATAATATGTATCAGGTTTTATACAGAAAATACAGACCAAAAGTCTTTTCGGATGTTTACGGTCAGGATCATGTAACCTCCACACTTAAAAACGAAATAAAAAGCGGCAGAATTTCGCACGCTTATCTTTTCACCGGCTCACGCGGAACGGGCAAAACCACCTGCGCAAAAATTCTTGCAAAGGCTGTCAATTGCGAAAACAGCGTTGACGGCGAGCCGTGCAACGAGTGCGAAGTTTGTAAGGGTATCGACAGCGGCGCGATTTATGATGTTGTCGAGATTGATGCGGCGTCAAACAACGGCGTTGACAATATCCGCAACCTGCGTGAGGAGGCTAACTACACTCCCACAAGGGGCAAATACCGTGTATATATTATTGACGAGGTGCACATGCTTTCTACGGGCGCGTTCAACGCCCTGTTAAAAACGCTTGAGGAGCCGCCGGCGCATGTAATTTTTATTCTTGCAACGACCGAGGTTCACAAGCTCCCGGCAACAATTCTTTCGCGTTGCCAAAGGTTTGATTTCAAACGCATTCAGCCCGAAACAATGGCTGTCAGACTTAAGCAGGTTGCCGAACTTGAGGGTATGACTCTTGCCGACGATGCCGCAATACTCATTGCACGCATTGCCGACGGCGCACTGCGCGACGGATTGTCTATTCTTGACCAATGCGCAGGCAGAAGCAAGGAAATAACAGCCGAGCTTGTGTCCGATGTCGCAGGGCTTGCAGGCAGAGAGGCAATGTATCAACTGTCGGACTGCATTGCGTCAAAGGATTCAAGCGGAGCAATGACGATTATCAGCGAACTTTATCAAAACAGCTATGATATGGAGCGCCTTTGCGTTGAAATGATAAGCCATTTCAGAAATTTCCTTGTTGTCAAAACAGTAAGACAGAGCAGGGAACTTATCATTTGCACCGACGATGAGTACGAAAGCATACTTGCAGGCGCAAAAAAATTCACTATCGAGGGAATACTTCATTCGCTTGATTTGTTCCAAAACACACTTGTTGCAATCAAGGGCGGAGCAACCGCTCGCATCGAGGTTGAAATGGCGTTTGCAAAACTTTGCGAGCCGAAACTCGAGGGCGATATTTCATCGGTGCTTGACAGATTGTCAACCCTTGAAAGAGCGGTGAAAAACGGCACCGTTGCCATATCGGCACAGCCGCAGAGCGCACCTGTTCAAGAGGCGCCTAAGTCGCAGACCGTTCAAAAGCCGACAAATGTCAAGCCGGAGCCTGTTGCAAATGTAAAACGTCAATCGGAGCCGGACACCGTCAATCAACCAGAGCCGGAACCGCCTGTTTCGCAGGAAACACCCGACGAGCCAAGCTCACCGCCTGCACCGAGCGTACAGCCGCAGGGCGACAGCGCAGTGCAGGAAGAGTTTATGCAGTGGGGCGAGTTTATGGATGTTCTTCATAAGGAGGACATTGCGCTTTACGGCGTTTTAAACGGCGCACGCGGATTTGTTCGCGGCGATTTCTTCCTTATCGACAGCCCCAATCAGACAGTCAGGGAGTTTATCAAAATTTCTACTCATTCAAAGGCTGTCAAAAAGGCATTGTTTGAGGTGACGGGCAAGCAGTATAAGCTCGGACTTTTCAAAAACAAATCGACCGAAAATGTTCAGCGCGACCCGCTTGAAAATTTCATTTCACAAGCGCAGCACGCTATAAATATTGATTTTAAATAACCTAAAAGGAGAATAAAAATGAAAGCAAGACTTCCAAAAGGATACGGTGGCGGCGGACCGCAAAATATGCAGCAAATGCTCAAGCAGGCTCAAAAAATGCAAGCCGAAATTGAAGCAAAGCAGGCTGAACTTCAAGAAAAGGAATATGTTGTTTCTTCCGGCGGCGGAATGGTTGAAGTTACCGTTACCGGCAAGCACGAGGTTAAGGCAATCGGCATCAACCCCGAAGTTGTTGACCCGGAGGATGTAGAAATGCTTGAGGATATGCTTGTTGCCGCTCTTAACGAGGCAAACCGTAAAATTGACGAAGAGGCAGAGCGCGAAATCGATGGAGTAACCGGCGGACTCAACATTCCGGGACTTTAATATTTAAAAAATCAACCGATTAAATTATATTGCCTGAAAGGCTGTGGTGATTAAAATGGCATATAATCTTGCGCCGCTTCAAAACTTAATAGACCAGTTTGAGCGTATGCAGGGTATAGGCCACAAAACGGCGCAGAGAATGGCGTTTTATGTGCTTGGTTTGTCCGACAAAGAGGCAAACGATTTTGCAAAAGCCATAACCGATGCGCACACAAAAATCAGGCAGTGCAAAATTTGCTGTGATTTGGCGGATGACGAGCTTTGCCCGATATGCAAATCAAACACGCGCGACAAAAGTGTGATTTGCGTTGTTGAGGACCCTCGAGATGTCGCCGCAATCGAGCGCACGCACGAATATAACGGCACATATCATGTGCTCCACGGTGCAATTTCGCCGATGGATAATATCGGTCCCGACCAAATCAGAATTAAAGAGCTGCTTGCAAGGCTCAATGACGGCACGGTTGAGGAGGTCATTATGGCTACAAACCCGACTGTCGAGGGCGAGGCAACGGCAATGTATATTTCCCGTCTGCTTAAGCCGATGGGCATTACGGTCAGCCGCCTTGCATATGGCGTGCCGGTCGGTGCCGATCTTGAATATGCGGATGAGGTGACGCTCGGCAGGGCGTTGGAGGGCAGAAGCCTTATTTAAACGAAAGGAGTGACAGGCTTGGCTGAGGAACTTCAAATTATAGCAAAAAACAGAAAAGCCTATCACGACTATTTTGTTTTGGAAACCTACGAGGCAGGAATAGAGCTTTACGGCACGGAGATTAAATCAATCCGCGCCGGCAGAGTCAATCTTAAGGACTCGTTTTGCAGTGTTGACGACGGCGAGATGTTTGCAATCGGTATGCATATTTCACCTTACGAGCAGGGCAATCGCTTTAATCGCGACCCGTTGCGCAAAAAACGCCTATTGCTCCATAAGCGCGAAATTATGAAGCTTTTCGGCGAAAGTCAGCAGCAGGGATTGTCGATTATTCCGCTCGAGCTTTATATAAAAAAAGGTAGAGCAAAGCTCCAAATCGGGCTTTGCAAGGGCAAAAAGCTCTATGACAAGCGCGCTGTTGAGGCAAAAAAGGTTGCAAACAGAGCGATTGAGCGAGAGCTTAAGCAAAGATATTAAATTTAAATATGGGGATGAAAGGATTTCGACAGGGTCGGTAAGTCTTGATCAGCGAGTAGCGGAGTTGCACCGCTATAAAAGTAACAACTTAAAATTAACTGACAATAATCGTACAGTTCTTAAGGCTGCCTAAGCGCGCCTTCGTTCTCTTTAGGTAGTGCCACGGACCTTTTGAGAGCGTCGACTTAGTGGCGAACATGAACGAAAGAGTGTCTCGGCTTTCGTCAGGTATCAGAGAATACTTTAGCGCATAGGCTGACTGCCGCCGCTGCGTGAGGGGATAACTCAAAAGACAGCCTACACTCGTAGAGCCCTCGATAAGCCGATTTTGGACGCGGTTTCGATTACCGCCATCTCCACCAAAAATTAAGAGTACCCTTGTGGTACTCTTATATTTTTGCTGTGGGATGTAATCGAAACAGCCGTAAAGAAAACAGTCCGGTGGACTGTTTTTAGGCGCGGCGTGTCGGCGAGCGCGGAAGCGAGCCGAGCGATACCGCCATCTCCACCAAACGTGTATTGGACGAACACCTACTTCTTTAGTGGCGGCTTTGCCGTCAAGGTGATGCTCTAATACGAAACAGAAAACCGTCATCTTAGATTAAGTTCTAAGGTGGCGGTTTTGTTATGTTAATTTATAGTTAATTCATATTTTCCTGAAAGCAAATTCGGAAGACATTCCAATCCGTTTACAAGTGCAGAGGCCTGAGGACGGGCATGAGGTTCAATATAGCCGGCAACGACATCAATACCTCGCCTTTTTGCCGAATGTGCGGCTTTCAGCATTGCATAGGTTTTACCTACACCTGCGGCATATCAAAAAAATATCTTCAAATGCCCGCGATTAAGAGTTTGCTCTTCCTTTTCAATTTGCTTTAAAATCTGTTCCGGGCTTTGCCTTGTTTCGTCCATAAAAACATATCCTGATTAAAAGAATTTTTTCTTTTTGAAGTAGATGATTTCTCCTATTGCGATAACAAGAGAAACAATAATCACCGACAGATAACCGTATCGCCATTTAAGCTCAGGCATATAGGCAAAGTTCATTCCATACCATCCCGTGAGTAAAGTAAGCGGCAGGAAAAAGGTGGTGACGATTGTGAGAATGCCCATAATCTTATTTTGCCGTGCATCCTGCTTTGACTGATAAAGCTCACGAAGCTGAAGCATATTTTCACGAAGCAACTGAACATGATTTTGCAATCTCTCGGCACGGTGGGTAAATTTTTCCCAGTCCCCGGTATCGTCTGCAAATAAAGAACACGCGCGGGATTGAAACAACTCTCCGATATCTGTCAATTGTTCATAGTAAGCATTTAATTCAGACAGCTTTTGCCTGTGTTTTGTAAGCAACGGGAAAAAGTCTGCCGAACCGCCGGAGCCGATATTTTCTTCCATTTTTTCTGTTTCTGACTCGATGTGAGAAAGATAGAGAACATCATCCTCTATCATTTGCTCCATAAACTGCAAAAGAAGATGGGCCGGACTGTTCAGCTCCTGAAACATACTTATCCGTTTGTCTACCCATAATTTCAAATCGCCTACATCTTCGACAAATAAGAGCGACTGTCCCGTCAAATAAAAGCTGAAGGAAAGTTGCGGTGAACGCTGTTCGCTTTTTTGAGGCAGGCGTAATGTTCCGATAATGCAGTTTTTGAAAACCTCTGCCTTACAATAACGAATTGAGCCGAGGCAGTGAAGAAGTTCTTTATAATACGGAAGCTGCTCTTTACATTCGTGAAATTCCGCCGTGCTCATAACCGTGAAAAACGGCTCTTTATCGTTGCAGTTCTGAGCGGCTTGGAGACTCCCATCTTGTGAATCAATAAAGTATTGCATAATAGCGTCTCCTTTCCGTTCATTATTATACCACATTATGGAAGTTTTTTCTACTTTCCATATTCCGCATTGATCGCCGCTTGATTTGACAAAAGCAAATCTGAAAAGCTATTGACAAGGGGTCATTCGAAAAAAATAAACTCGATCAAATCAAAACTTATCCCAATCGTTAAAAACAGACAAACTGTCAGAAACAAATTGCTCTTTTGAATATTCAAAATCGTTTACATCTTCGGCAGAAAATTTTGAATAAAACAGCTTGTCACCGTTTTCAATCAATAATGAATAGGCATAGCCTTTTTCATTGCTGTCATAATAAAGCGTGTATCCGTCACCGTCGGATTTGTTTTTCAAAACAATATCGTCTTTGTCGTATCCCTCGAATTTGCTTTTAATCAAACTACTGTGCGATTCCTGCAACGAGCAAGTGAAATTCACATCGCAACTGTTTCCGTATTTGTCAAAATATGACTTATCGCAGTCGATAAATCCCGCTTTGCCGAGCGAATTCTTTTCGCATGTTAAATAGTAATTGTCCGATATAGATTTATCGCTGTCTTTCAATGCGTAGTCTTTTATTTGGCTTACAACCGACGGCTCTTTGTCCAAAATATTCTTTGCAGATGTCGTGCCGAAAGCGCATAAACAAACAATTATGAATGAAACCACAAACACAATCGGCAAAACAAATCTTGCGGCTTTAACAAAGCCCGAAACCTCGCCCTTTTTAGTTTGCTTAATTGAAATGACAAGCAAAATCAATTCAAACAACAAAAGCAAAACAAGAGCAATAAGCGCACCGATAAATATTATGTATTTTGCCAAATCGGCAGGAATTGCTGTCAAAAGCCCCGTATTTACATACGACATTTTATAAAATATAAGCAAAAGTACAATTCCTACAACGGCAAGCATTGATTGAACAGCATAATTGATTTGATATTTTTTGTTGCTCATAATTTTTTACCTCCCAATTAGAAACCCTGTAAGCATACCATCCACACACTTTAGAATTTCTATGCTTTGAAATATTAAATAAATATAAATAATTATATTTCCAATTAACAATTCTTTTTTCAAAAAAAGAAATTATAAAATCTCTTTATTACATATGTTTTTATTCCGATTGAAGCTAAGTATATACCAAGAGTTGCAGATGATATATTTATAGCGGCTACATTCGGACCGCTATCGGTTGCAGATGTTGAGTTTTTTGTATAGCTCGTTGATAAAATCGTATGGGTTTTTAATCGGTATATAGTATGTTTGCGTGGCTGTTGTGATTTCGACTATGTTGTCGGAATCAATGCCGTTTATACTATGCTTGTCGGACTTTTTGCAAAGCTGTATATCGTTGTATGAAATGCTTTTGACATTAATTAAGTCTGCGGTCGCTTTGTCCGTTTTGAACTCAACGCCTTTGACGCCAAGCACGATTTCGTCACAATTCGGCATATATCCGCGTTGCAAATCAAATTGAAACATATTTGTCGGCACAGCCGCTTGACTTGTTTCATCATTTTTTCTTGCTTTTGCTAATTCTACGCGTTTATTGACCTCGTTTATAAAATCATCGGGATTTTGAACGGAAACTAAATAAACTATATCATTTCTGTAATTTTCAACTGTAATTTCAACACCACAGCTCCAATCAAACCATATAGTAGCAGTTGTTAAAGCAGATGTAGAATCTTTTCCGGGACATTTTTTGCACTCTATAATGTCTTTATAAAATATTTTATCATCAAACCCTCTTGTTATAAACATTGGATTTAAATAATGTCTATTTATTTTCAAAAATTCATCGTTAATAACTGCTTTTCTGGGTATAGAAATTAAAATTGCACTTACTACTATAGAATAAATCGGAAATGCTCCTAATAAAATTGCTGTGATTTCGTGAAATACACCCTTGAAAATATATAAATTTATATTTAAAATTAACCCTAAAAGCATAATCATTTCGCTACAAGTTGTCAAAAAAAGCAGGATTTGATTTACAATATATCTGCCAAAATTTCCATATGAAAATTTATATTTCAGTTTCATATTTTTCCTTTTCATAATCAAATTTCAAAAATCAGTCCTTTAATTCTCAAAGCTGCAACATCAATAGCAATACTTGATATAAAATGAATTATAAATCCGGCAATAGGTGAAAATCCTTGTCATAGCTGTATGAAACGATGGTTGTGTTTGTAACTTTTACTGATACAGTTCACCGTGGTTGAGGTAATCGCAATACTCCTGTTTAATATATTTCAATAATATATTAAACATTAAAATTTGTTTATCTGTTTGTTTTATCATAAGTTTGTTTTTCGGCGGTTAAATTTAATGAATCTCCGTTTGAAAATGTCAATATCAAATCTTTAATAAACGCAGGACATACCGATAAGTCGGTCGTTTTATATGTATTTTGAATCTCTCTTTCAGCAAAATCATATATATTTATTTCATTTCTTGATTTGACTGCAAAATAGGTTTCGTTAAGAAAATAAATCACATAGCACTTTGGTAAGCCTCTTAAATCTCTGTTGTTGAGTGATAATACTTTATTTGATTTGCCTTGCTCAATATCTACATAATACACATATGTTTTTTTGAATATGCTTTTTCTCGATAAGCACAGAAATTTTTTCCCGTTATCTCCAAAAGAAACAGTGTTGCTTAAATACGCCGGCACAAGTTCATCCAAAGAATATTTTAAAGTTTCTCCGTTGAATTTTTGGACAAAAATTTCGTTTTTTGTTAGTGTTTCACAAACCGCGGTAAAACAATCTTGATTACAATAAAAATCATTAAGCGAAACACATTTAATTTTGTTCAAAAACTTTCTTTGTGACAGTTTCAAATCATAGATATAAAGTGCGTAATTGCTGTTTATATCGTCAATATTGCTCATTTCGGAATAAAAAAGCGAACTGTCATTAACAAAGCACACTGTAAAAATATCGTTATCAAGTTGTATTTCAACCTTTTGATTTATTTTTGTATCAATGACCGTAATATTTTTATTGCGTGCAACCGCAAAGTAATTTCCGCCTTTGGAAACAGAACAAATATCATCATTCAGGACACTAACATTGCTGTCAAATAAATCATTGTAATCGAAATCCGTAATACAATAATTACCTTTTGAGTTTTTGCACAATAAACAATCGTCATTTACACATCGAATGTCAGTTATATTCTTATTCATAAGCACACACCTCACGGTAACGAATCGGGTTTTGGTATGCAATGTCGGTATCGGCAGAGTTGAGAGCCGACACACCTTGCGGGAGATACATTAAAGCGGTTGCGATTTCTTGAGTTTTAATTGGGATAGTTTTTTGAAATCGTGATTACCGCTTTAATAGCATTGAAATTTCATTATTATTCTTGATAATCGTTTTCGGAGTCACCGTATTCATTAAATTCGCTTTGGTTGTCATCAGATTCATCCTTTTCGGATTCAATTTGTTCAACCGCATTTGGGAATATTTTTAAGAAATCATCCTTTGACACGGTGACAATGAAATAAAAATATTCCATTATATTATAATCCGACGCATCATACAGAACAAACTCAACTTTGCTTCCAAGTCCGCTTCCGGTTTCAATCATCGGGTTTCCCAAAAGCTTATATGTTCTTTTCGGTGTTTTAATATCAATTTGGAATTTGCCCTTTTCGTGAAAACGCATGTGGTCGGTTTTCACCTTAACCCACTTGTGATTAAACATTTTGACAATGTTTTTATATTCGTCAGAGTCGCTGTCTAATTCAACAGTCTTGCCCTCATTTGTCACGGTGATTTGCTCCGCTTTTGATGTGCTGAGCATTCTTGTGTATTCATCGCCCGAAAGCAAATAATAAACGACATTAACGCCTGCCGTAACTAAAACAACAAGTGCCAATACGATTGAAATAACAACAGTAACAACTTTTTTCATAAAACTCCGTTCCTCAAAATATCAATAAAGTATTTCTTTTTTATTCAAATTTTTAGATTTATATATCCATTTTTCGTTAACAAGATAATCAATATACAGTTTTTGTCATAAAGCATACATGATATTTTGACTTTTAATATGCTCCTTTGGGTGTGTCGAATGCCTCATTTTGAAACAAATAAACCTCTGTATTCAATGTATCATAATCAAATAATGGTTGTAGTTTTCCATTTTTATCCCATTTTGCAAATTCGGCAAAAATGTAGTATTTTCCGGTTTGCGGATCATAAGATGAGTATGCATTGTTATTAGATTCATCAAGTGTTTTTTCTATAAAGCTTAAATAACCATCACTGTCAACATATGAAATTTCAGCTGCATATGTATCCATATAATTTGGATTCAATGATTTGTCTTTGCATACAAACTCTAGACTATTTTCATCAAGTGTAAAAAGGCAGTTATCTTTTGTATAATAAACTACTTCTGAAATATTATTATAAGAATTACCTAATCTATCATAATATGTATGATGAAAAAACGGATAAATAGTCAAAACAGCAGAGCCTATAAAAGAAATAACGCAAATTGATATTAACATTATGTTTCGCTTTTTGTTACCTCTTTTGGCAATGAGAAATATAATTCCGATGAATGTTATTATTCTTAATAACCATTTTAGAATTTCCATTATTTATCACCTTTTGTAATTATAAATCAAACTGAAGAAAATGACTGAATGTAACAATAATACCCATATTTTACACTTTTTTTATATCGTCTTAAAGCTTTTCGCTAATTTTGTTTCAACTTCTAATTTTTGTCATTTAATACACTTAAAATATAGGCTCTGTCAAAAAAAGAATTAGTATCAACATATTGATTTGCGTTATCAAATCTTGCATTTGCTTTATCTATTTTATTATTGAATTTAGAAATCACTTTTTTTAGTAATAATCCAATTACAATTCCTACAATGCCTAAAATAATGATAACGCTAATTGCATTCTTAAAATCAACAAAATACCATATACCTAAAAAAATGATTAGTGCAGGAACACCGATATAACAAATAGTTTGAAGAGCATCTATTATTTTCAACCTCTTTTCGAGTTTGATTTCTTTTTCTCGGGCAACAGCCAGTTGTTCTTTTGCTGATGCTTCATCTTGCACATAGAATGCTTTATTGTTAATGCAACCGTTGTTAAGTTGCAAATCAACATATTTATACAACTCTAAATTATCACCTTTAATTTGTTTTTGTACTAATGTTATTTCACAATTATTATAGAGCGTTAATTCGTACAAAGATGCCAAAACAAAATCATATTCAACGATTACAGATTTAGATAACGGTAAATATTTAAATGTACTGATTTCGTCAGAAAAACAATTCAGCTGTATATTGTTTGTTTCAAGGCTAATATTTATTTTTTCATTGTTATTTAACTCAAGCTTATTGTTGTTCAGTTCAACAATTACTCGTGTATCAGTTTTATTGATTAAAATAACTGTCATAATAAAATTACCTTTCTTTTGATGACTTTAAAAATCAAGTATCCATCCCAGCAGCCATCCATTACATCTATTATTGTAGCTATAAATCCACCTATTGATGAAAAGACTGCAAGTAATAGTAGTCTGTTTTGTTATCGTAATAGTATCCGCGGTAACGAATTGGGTTTTGGTTTGCAATGTCTGAATATGCTCTAACAGCATATTCAGATATTGTTTGTTAATGCTTTTTCTCTTAAATCCTCATCGGCACAATCAATCACTGCTTTGCGCCCATTTTATTTTATTTCCGAATCTTATAAAAAGCACTTTGAAAAACATTTCCAACAAAAAAATCACTATTTTAATGCCCACAGAAAGCACAGTGCTTTCTGTAGGTAAAAATACTTCTATAAGTTGACTTATCATTAATAACGAGCATACTAAACCTTGAATATACAAATCCTCCATTGATAACAAATCGAAAAAGATTAAACTGAATAACATCAGTAATATGCCGCTTATCACCGAAAAAATTATAAAAGGCATAAATTGTTTAAATTCCAATTTTTTAGAAATAAATCCGATGAAAGTAAAATAAATCGGCAACAACAATAATTGAATCCCTAAAGTTATAAATGAAGAAATATAACCGATTTGGGCATATGAAACAGAGATAACATTTAAAGTAAAACAAACCACATTGAACAGCGAAGTATATGCAATCAATGAAAATGTTGTTTTAAAATTTTTAGTCAACATAATAATATACCTTTCATACACCGCGGCGGTGTGTTTATCCATTCACAACAAGCGTCATATCCTTCGGACTTTAAATAGCCGATTATTTCCGATGTGCGCATAATTTTAGACCTCCGTTATTCAACAATTCCTTCGTTGCCGTGGTAATCGTATTCTATATTGATTTTTTTCATTCTGTAAATTTTTACAGAGCCGTCACCCGTTTTGTCTGCTTCGACAAAAGCGGTGTATTCATACGGAAAAATAAATGTCCTTTGCTTACAGTTTTTTCCGCTGTATGTAACGGAATTGAGATTGCCCGAAAACAAAACGAGATATGTGTATTTTTTCGTGTCAAGCTTTGAAAAATCATAATTTGGAAAAGATTCTCTAAATCTTTCCTCGCCGTCATACCAACTGCTGTATTTTGAATCTTTTATAAAATAATAATGTGTATAAATTCTGTTATCGGCTGAAATTTGCACATTATCCATCTCATCCGCCAATTCAAACGAAATATTATGCATGTAGAAAAATATAAAATATGTTGAAATTAAAGCCGTAATAATCATTATGAAAACAGCAAACAGTATCATTTTAGTCTTTTTATTTGTCATATAAAATTCCCCTCAACATGCTTTTTTCAAAAATACAATATCATCAAAAAGTAAAGATATGGGAAAGAAAAAACTAAAAGTCGGCAAAATTGTTTATTTAGAATTCGCAAAATATTGATTTATGTATAATTTTTCGATGAGTTAATCACACTGAGCAAATTCAATTTGTGTCGTCGGCATCAATACCTACTATCGTTTTGGATTTTGCTTCGTATGTAATTGTATAAATCGTGTTATCATCAAAATCATTATCGCCCAACAGTTTTCCGCTTGTAATCGGGTCCATGGTTAAATCATAGTCATTGTCGTTTTCATCAATAAAATGATATTCCCTGCCAAACATCACACCATTTTGGCTTTGATAAACAAAATTGACTGTGGCTTGCTGAATATCAGGATTAACCGCTCGGCTTACGTTAGTGAGTCCGAAAACAAACATAATTAAGCATATCAAAACAGTAGCGGATAATTCGACTGTCTTCCAATTGAGTTTTTTATACGCATATATACCGCACAAAAGCGCAATTATGGCAAGTAAAATTTCTGCTCCGGCTTTTATCCAAATTCCACCTAAATACATGAGGTTTCTCCTTTAACTAGAATTTTCTTGACAAAGCACTAAATATACTATTGGTAAAAAATTCAAATGCTCCGGTTGAAATTAACATTCGTTTAGCGGTTCTTTTCATATCCTTTTCGAGCTTTTTTTAAAGTAATTTCTCCAGTAAAAAAGCTTGAATGCATTTTTGCCCCTTCTTCCTGAAATAATATTTGAAATAATATTTCCAGCATACTGTGACAATACCCCCAAGAACATTTTTGAAAGAGATTTTACTAAATTGAAAAGAAAACATTACCATTATTATCTGTTTCATTTATAGGATTGTTACTGCAATATGCAAATAAATTTTTTCCATAAATATAATCTTTACATGATTGTGCAACTTTAGTATTATCAGCATTTATAAACCTACAAATATCACTATCATAATATCTCGACTGCAAGTAATAGTAGCCTGTTTCATTATCATAGTAGTAGCCACGGTAACGAATTGGGCTTTGCTTTGCAATGTCGGTATCGGCAGTTAAAGCCTTACCCCAAGCGTCGTATTCGTAATTGCCTACAACAGTTCCCTCGGGGAAAGGCTTTGTGTTTGTTTTTTTAATTTTATTTATTCGCCGTCCCCTGCTGAAAGAGTTGTTGAACTTTTAAGTTCGCTGTTGTCAACACCTTTAACCTTTTTGTCTATTGTATAATTGTTGTCGCCGTCGATACAAATTAAGTCGCCGTAATTTTCGTCATTATCATAATCGGTGATTGCGTAAAATTTGCCGTTGTATTTGCCGAATGACCAATTTATAACATCGTCGGCAATCTTTTCGGTGTTGCCGTTTGAATATTTATAAATATTACATTCACCGGTCTTTTCGCTGTAATCGGTTGCATAATAATATGTGTCTTTTTCATTTGGGTCATAATAAATATTAAACGGTGCGGCATCTTCAATTTCCTTGTCCTTGATATGGAGCGTGCCTTTATAGTTTGAATTGTCGCCGAATCCGTCAAGAGGCATAAATTCGCCGTTTGCATAGAGGCAAACATAGATGTTTTCGGCAATTGTTTCGGCATCGGACATACTTTCTGTCTCTTCAGGAAGGGAGTATATCGAAATTGAATCCCACGAACTGTCATCGGAATTACTGTCATAATTTTTTGCAAATGTTACAACAAATTTCGATGAATCAGGGTCGTAGTTAACCGTTGAGCAGTAGTAGCCTTCCTTTTCAACAGAAATGAGCTTGCTGCCGTTGTAAATTACATTATGCATGGTGATTTGTTCGCTGATTTTTGTTGATATATTTTCGCTGTCTGAAATTTTTGTAATATCAACCTTTTTCATATTGTCAATCGAGTTGTCATATACCGAGAAATTGACATATTCTGTAAATCCTGCCGAGTCGGTGCCGTTCGGCAAATTGTTAATTTGCATAATTGACGGATACGAAAGGTCGCTCGCGAGTTTTTCACCGCTCTCATTATAAAGTGAATATGATTTGTAGTTGCTGTCGGCTTTAAGGTCTTCTCTCAAATTGTTTCTGTCAAGCGCGGCTTGATAGTCGCTGTATGCTTTGTCATACTTTTCCTGCGCTTCATCATAAGCGGCTTGGTATGCGTCATAATCGGTCGTTGTGTATGAATAGCCCCAATCGTCGGTTTCCTGCTTTTGGTATTTTTCAATGTTTGGTTCATAATCGTCCCAATTTGGCTCTTTGGCTTTGGCGTCCTTGTCCTTCATCGAGTCATTTATCAAATCGTAGTAGGTATATTTTTTGTCGCAGACGGTGTAATAAATATTGCCGTTTGCAGATGCGAATGACTCAACTTTATCGGCGATTTTTTTGTCGCTGCCGTCTTTTGCGGATGCGCTGTAAAGATTGTCATCCTTTTTATACAGGATAGTATCGCTATCAATGTCGAAGGCATAATCCTGTGCACCCTCAACGATTTTATTTTTGTCGCCTGTTGATACATCAACGGTGCATACATTGTATGTAGGGTCGTCGTATTCATCTGCCTCTTGGTCATACTCGCCCTGATTACATTTTGTTGCTACAAAATAGCTGTTGTCACTGCTGAATGATGAAACATTTGCATCGGAAATCAGTTTTTCGGTTTCGCCGTTTGCATCTGTTGCACAAACATTTCCGTCTTTTGCATAAATGATTTTATCAATGTTGCCAAGAACCGCTTCAATCGTCGAAACATTTTTTGCAACAAGTGTGCCCTCGTCCTTTTCGTTGCCGATTTCCTTATAATAGATGTTGTAAGTATAGCTCGTTGCATTATCTTCGTCGGTGTGTTCTTCTCTGTCGGTGGTGTAAACGATATATTTCGAATCCTCCGAAAGTTTGTAATCACCGCCGTAATCATTTGTTACCTCAAATGTTTTTGCCTCATCACTGCCTAATGACTGAACTACAAATAGTCGGCTGTCGGTGTAATAAACCATCGGCTTTGTCGTTTCCTCTTTTTTGCCGCCAAACAGAACAATCAAAAGAACAACAACTGCAATAACGATTGCCGCAACGATAACGCCGATTGCGATTTTTACGCCTTTTTTGCTCTTTTGCTTTTTAGGCTTGCCGTCATTACCGTTGCCTGTGTCTGTCGACGGTTGAACTTGATACGGCTGAACGGCAGGAACAGGTGTCGGTTGATACTGCTGTTGTTGAGCCTGTTGAGGCGGTTGATATTGTGGCTGCTGTTGCTGATAAGGTGCGCCTTGCGCCTCTGAGCTGCCGACAGGAACATATTGATTTTGAGCCTGCGGCGGATATTGCGCGCCCTCATAGCTGCTGCCATATGCTGTCGGTTGTGGGATAGGTGAACCGCAACTTGTGCAGAATTTTGAATTGTTTTCATTTTCCGCGTTACAATTCGGACATTTCATTTTTTCTTCCTCTTTCCTTATTTTATTTAACACTATAATATCATATATCGACATCGATTTGCAATTGTATTTGAAGTAAAAAGTGATGTTTGGCTGATTTTGCGTGATATTCGGAGGCGGAGGGCAAAAAAGCACCGCTTTACTAAAAAGCGGTGCTCAAAAGAGTTGTTATTTACTTGTCATACGAAACAGTTTCGTATTTTTGTATCGACGGATAATATCTGAACATTACCTTGCCGACAAGCAAATCCTTGTCAACATAATTCGTTGTTGACCAATATCGCGAATCGCCCGAATCCTCTCTGTTGTCGCCCATAACGAAATAGCAGTTTTCGGGCACCTTATACACTCCGTCGGCATGATTGCCCTCGTATGTTGTGCCGACAACATAGCTTGTTTCGTCAAGCATTTTTGCCTTGCCGTCACTGCCGGTTATATAAACCTGACCGCCTGTGATTGTAACGGTTTCGCCCGGAAGACCGATAACACGCTTGACATAATATGTTGTTTTGCCCTTCGCATAATCATCGGGATATTTAAAAATGAAAATATCTCCGCGTTCAGGCTCTTTAACAAGTCGGCTTGCGATTACTCGGTCGCCCTCCTGAATTGTGTTGAGCATTGAGCCGGTTGGCACAACCGCATTTGCAAAAACACAGTGCTTGAGAAACAGCGCAACCAAAAGCGCGATTATGATGGGCAGGAAAAATTCAAGCATTTCCTGCGCCTTGCTTTTCGGCTTTTTCGCTTTTACTTTTTGTGTTGTTTCGTCGCTGTCCTGCTTTGCCAACTCTTCGGTGTTGTCAACCTTGACAGCCACAGCTCCGCAGTTTTCGCAAACATAGCGTTCGCCGTCCTGCTTCATTGTATCCTTGCCGCAAACCTTACATTTCATAAAATTGCTTCCTTTAGTTTATTTTGTAAATTTTAAAATTACCGCTTCGTATGGGTGCAAAGTCATATCAATTTTGCTTTTGTATGAATAAAGTTCGTCGCTCTGAGGCAATGAATTGCACATTATGTTTATGCGCCTTACATCTTTCAAATCCTCAGGCACGCCCATAAGTTTGTTAAGATTGAGGGTGAGGGGGGCATTTTCATCTGTTGAGTTTCTCAATGCGATGATACCCTCGCCGTCATCTGTCCAACTGAAATAGCCGTAAACATTGTTGTCCTCAGGGTCGCCGCCGATAAACATTGCATTTTTGAGAATATGATAATTTTCTTTTTGAAATCTCATTGCTCTTGCAAGTGCATCCCATTTGGCGTCAGACATCATATCGTATGAAAGGTGAAGTTCGTTGAGAGCGTTGCCTCTTATTGCACACCAGAAAATATATTTTTCAAACTCCTCGTCGGTGTATTCAACCTTTGCCTCTCTGCCGTAAATCGGCTCGTGGTTATAAAGGCGATTGAGCGGAATTTGGTTTGCTCTTCTGCAAACGCAGTCATAATATCTTGCGTCACGGTATGTGATTTCAGACTCAACCTGCGGCTGGTCCTCAATGTTTTTGGCAAAGCCTATATCGTTGCTGTTTTGAATCCAGATTGAATTTACCCATTGCAGCCACCACGGCGAAATATTGACATAGCATGTCATATTAATCCACAAATCGCGGTTGTTGACTTTTCGTGCGGCGCGGAGTTTTGAAAAAAGCCTTATCCATTTTTGCCACATATCGGTTACAAAATACATATCGTTTTCGCCGCCTACGGCATGGTCGTGCGTTTCGTCCGTGCATGGTGCAAGGCAAAAGCCGTCAAGCTTAAGATATGTTATGTCAAATTCCGATACGGTGTCAATCAAAAAGTCGGTTAATTTGTTTACATATTTTGATGACGCAATACAAATATCGTTTGCATTTTTGTTGAAATAGCCGTTATTACCCTTTTGAACACGCTTTGCAAACTGCTTTGCTTTTGAATAGCCGCCGCGCGGACCGAGCCAAAGACCGAATCCCGTGCCCATTTCCTTACAATCGTTTGAAATATTTGTCAGCTTGTTAGGAAATGTTTTTTTGTCAAATGTCCAAAACTTTGCCTTGTAATCGTTCCATCCGTCGTCAACAACATACGCGTCGAGCTTCGGCGCATTATGAAATGCAAGGCCCTTTGCGATTTCGCTGAAGGAGTCGCGTATAATCTGTTCATCGATTTTGAGCATATGGTCATACCAACAGTTGTATTGAAAACGCAGGTTTGACGGTTTGCTGATGAAATTGATATATTCGTAAAATGCCTTTTGCACTTCAAGAATCGTGTTGTCTTTTGCGCCGCCCATAACGGTAACGGGGCAAATAAAGTTTTCACCGAGCGGTCTGCCGACAAAATATTTTATCTGACCTGCGCCGTGAATGATTTTGTTATCCGTTGCGGGAAATTCACAGCCGAAAAACAGACTGTCGATATAAAACGGCTGACCGAGCGATGCGTGATAGCCCGAAAGTTCTGTTCCGTCGGGCATAATGTCAACGCCGTAGTGGGTTTTTGAATTGATGATTCCGATATCGTCAAGCAAAATCCAATCAACGGCGGTATCGCCCTTTTGCGATAGTGTGATTTGTTTGCAGATTGTGTTGCTGTCATCGTGCACCCAATATTCTATCGTAGCCGTTATTCCCATGTTTTCGGCAAAAACAAACATAAGCTTGTTGCCGTTTTCAAGGCTTTTTGTAACAGCCAATCCTTTAGAGGAAAACTCTGTTCCGTCAACAAAATGAACAACAAATTCACTGCCGTTGCCGTCGGGAACAAAGCTCATATTTGAGTATTTATTAAGTATTTGGCTTGCAAAAAAATTATCGTTTACGATTTTAAATTCTCTTTTAAGCCTTTTACTTTCAAGTTTAAACATAGTTACCCCTTTTAAAACCGGTCAAATTTATAATTCTTCCTTAATATCCTCAAGCGCCCTTGCAAGCTGGTCGGGGCATGAGGTCGTTTTGTATCCGCACTGAATGCCCTTGAGAGAGTCGATAACCTCGTCAATCGTTCTGCCCTTTACGAGCGAAGAAATGCCCTTAAGGTTGCCGTTACATCCGCCGCGAAAGCTGACGCTGTTGATTTTTTTAGTGTTTTCATCGACATCCACAACAATTTGAGTTGAGCAGGTGCCCGATGTGTCATATGTAAATTCCATTTTTATTCTCCGTATTGTCATTCTGATTTTATATATTATACATATTTTGCGTTAACAATTCAACTACAAAACAAGAACGAAGTATTAACAATTGTTTGCCTTTTTCAGCGCAAAAACAAGCCAACCGTTGTTTTCGTATCTTTCGATAATTTCAAAGCCGTTTTGCGCGAACGAATAAAGCACCTCGTCCTCGCGGTTTTCAATAATTCCGCCGGTGATGTAAACGCCGCCGTCGCTCAAAAATTCGCCGACTTGTGTGTTAAACTCCATAATAATGTCAGCAACAATGTTTGCGACAACAAGATTAAATTTGCCGTTTACTTTGTCCGACAAATTGCCTTTAACAGCGTTGAATACAGGTGGTTTAAAACCGTTTTCCTCTGCGTTTGCAAGAGCTGTTTTGACTGCGAGCGAGTCAATATCAACGCCGAATGCGCTCTTTGCGCCGAGCAGCAGGCACGCAATCGACAAAATTCCGCTGCCGCATCCTATGTCAAGCACCGTTGTGTCGGGCGTTACATATTTTTCAAGCGTTTCAAGGCAAAGTTTGGTTGTCGGGTGACTTCCCGTGCCGAATGCAAGACCCGGCTCAATATTCAAAACTTTTCTGTCGCCTGCGTCGTAGTTATCCTCCCAGACGGGTCTGATAAGGAGCTTTTCGCCTATCGGCATCGGGTGAAAATATTGTTTCCAATTGTTTTGCCAATCCTCAACTCGGCAATCCTGAATTTTTATTTCGTATTTGATGTTTGCATCGTCGAGTCTGTCCTTAATAAACGCAACAGCTTCAAGCGGATTTTCGTTCGGATTGACATAAATGTGGATGATGCCGTTTGTTCTGTCTTTTTGAAGGAGCGATTCCTCGATAAGGTCGATATGGGCGATTTCCATTGTTTCTTCTTCAAGTGCCGAATAATCCTCGATATATATTCCGTACGGCACAACCATGTTGGCAATGTTTCCTGCCGTTTCAATGTCGGCTGTTGCAACCGTTACGGTGATTTCTGTCCAGCATTCCTGCTCGACCGCGTTTGTCATTCCCATTTGCGTTTCCCCGTTATTCAAAATTAACTCTGTGCTCGGTTGATGAAAGACCGTGGTTATAAAGCTTTCTGTTGTCAAGCGCCCACTGCCTGTCGGTAAATTCGCCCGGTTTAACCTTTGATGTGGCGTTGTTTACTTCAAACACCGTTGCATCAAGTGCGTCAAGACTTGAAAGAATTATTGCCTCAAGAAACATCGGCCTTGTCGGTGAGCCAAACTCGGGCACGCCGTGGTGCGACAAAATCATATGTTCAAGAAGCGGAACAACCTCGCTGTCGATTCCAAGCTCATTCGCCGCATCGTTGACATACATTGCGCCCTTAACAAGGTGACCGATTAATTCACCCTCAACGCTGTATCCCTTTGCAAGTCCGGATTTGCCTGTTTCAAGCTCCCATGTTTTGGCAACATCGTGCAAAATGACGCCCGAAAACAAAAGGTCCTTGCAGATATTCGGATAAATTTTGCACATTTCTTCAGCCATGCGCAAAATGCTCATTGTGTGATAAAGCAAGCCGCCCACCATTGCGTGATGAAGTTTTAAAGCGGCAGGGTAGGTGATGAGCAAATCTTTTCTTTCGTCAATGATTTTTGAAACGATTTTTTTCAAATCCTCATTTTCAAACGCATCAACGCGTTTTTTTATCATATTGAAAAGCTGTTCGCCGCCGATTTCGCTTGCCGGAACAAGGTCGCTGAGCGAATAATTGTCCTCGTTTGATGCGGGTCTGATTTGTGAAATCCTGAATTGGTCTTTGCCGTTGTATGCTTCGACGGTGCCTCTGATTTTAACAATCATATCTTGCTCGAATGTATCGGCAGAGCCGTTGAAATCCCACAGTTTTGCGCTCATTTCGCCGTCTTTGTCGGAAATAAGAGCG